>JAEEGL014689484.1_pt1 | contig 70279 bp, 67 predicted proteins | sample 9134231 | NCBI WGS metagenome assembly JAEEGL01 (sample SAMN16246548, study PRJNA631951) | gut metagenome | biome: gut microbiome; feature: rumen; material: fiber-attached | host: Bos | place: Iran: Karaj | collected 2018-10
GCGCTGCCCCATACCCCGCCAAAGGGACACTGTCCCTTTGGAATCACGAAATAAAAGTTTCGGTCAAGCCTTTTCAAAGGCTTGCGGGGTCGAGGGGCAGAGCCCCGCGTCGCCCGCCGCTGCGGGCGAAATCCCCCTGCGTTCAGGAGCTCCGCAAGAGGGGACGCCCTGCGATAGAGGGCGTCCCCTTTTATACGGTATCTCCGATGGATCTATAATGGGGTGCCGCCCCAAACCCTGCCAAAGGGATAAAATCCCTTTGGAATCCCACAATATATGAAATGGACGAAAATACATCGTTTTCATTATAATAGGATGCTTAAGGGACAATGGCAGCCCTTACGCAGAGTTGGGGACAGAGGCTCCAATTCTAATCCATCGGAGGTTCCTTTTTACGAATCGTACTTCCGGACGCGGAGCGGGATGCCGAGGCGGTCGGCAACGGCCTGCGCGGCTTCGATCTCCGCCTGCGGAATCACGTCCACGACTGTGAACATCACCTTCGGGACATACTGTTTGCATTCCGATGCAAACTGCTGCATCGCCGCAAACGCATTGTCCCACTTCGGGCGCGTCACCGCCATGTATTCCGCCTCCGTTCCGGCGTTCAGGCTGATCGAAACGGTGTCGATCACGCCCTTGAGCAGCGCCGCGGTCGGCTTGCCGTGAATCAGATCGGACAGGCCGTTCGTGTTCAGCCGGATCGGCGGGCAGCCCGGCAGCGATTTCGCATAAACCGCAGTCATGAGCAGCAGCTCCAGCGCCTCGGTCGGCTCGCCGTATCCGCAGAATACCAGCTCCGTGAATTCGGAGAGATTCCACTTTGCAAATGCCGCTTTGACCTCGTCAAAATCAGGCGCATGCTCCAGCCAGAGCGAATCCGAGCCGTATGCGCCGTCGCCGTTCTGCCGGATGCAGAAGGTACACGCGCATGGACATTGATTTGTCAGGTTCACATAAAGATGCTGCCCGACAGGATAAAGAATCGTCATTGCCATTTCAAATCATCCTTTCCGGTCTTTCGCTGCGGACGGACTGTCCGCGGGTTTGTCTTTATTATATCACAGGATGCCGGAAAATGCAATGACTTTCCGCGCGGATCTCCGCCGGAGGGGCACGGGATGTGCTGCACGCACTTGCAATGCGCTCTGTTATATGGTATAATATTGCTGATACATGATACAGAAAGGAGCAAACCGCCATGCTCTATACCTGCCGGAACGGGAAAATGCTTCGCTGCGGCTATACGACCGGTTCCTGTGCAGCAGGCGCGGCCAAAGCTGCGGCAGAGATGCTGCTTTCCGGGCAGTACACGGAACACACCGACCTGATGACGCCTGCGGGCGTGCTGCTGCATCTGGATATCCTCGACATCTGCATGAAGCCGGAGCAGGTATCCTGCGCCGTCCGCAAGGACAGCGGCGACGATCCCGACGCCACGCGCGGCATGCTGATTTATGCGGCGGTTTCCAAAACAGAAAGCGGCGTCCGGATCGAGGGCGGCTCCGGCATCGGCACCGTGACAAAACCGGGGCTCGACCAGCCGGTCGGTGCAGCGGCCATCAACTCCGCCCCGCGGAAAATGATCACGGAAGCAGTCACGGAAATCGCACAGAAGCACGGCTATGCCGGCGGTTTCCGCATTGTGATCTCCGCGCCGGAGGGCGAGGCGGTCGCGGCAAAAACTTTCAATCCGCGCATGGGCATCACCGGCGGCATCTCCGTCATCGGCACGACCGGCATCGTCGAACCGATGAGCAATGCGGCAGTCGTCGGGACAATCCGCGCAGAAGCGAATATGCAAAAGGCTGCCGGTGCGGATACGCTGATTCTGACGGTCGGCAATTACAGCGAGCGGTTTATCCGGATGAATCTGCCCGATCTGACCGAACGCTGCGTCATGTGCAGCAATTTCATCGGGGAGGCGCTGGATATCGGCGTTTCGCTCGGATTTGCGCGCATTCTGCTGATCGGGCATATCGGAAAGCTCGTGAAGCTCGGCTCCGGCATCATGCAGACGCACTCGTCCTTTGCGGACGGCAGAATGGAAACGCTCATCGCCTGCGGTGCGCTCGCGGGCATCCCGCGGGATATATTGGTGCAGCTGACAGACTGCGTCACGACCGACGCCGCACTGGAGATTCTGTATCAGCACAATGCCGCAGAACAAACGCTGGCCGTCCTGACGGAACGCATTGACCGTTACCTTGCGGCGCGTGTCCGGAACGAGGCGGAAACCGGTGCGTTCATCTTTTCCGATCAGCATGCGCTGCTGCTGGAAACGCCCCGTGCAAGGGCGATTTTACAGGCGGCGACGGAGGCTTAATATGGTTTATTTTGTCGGTGCCGGATGCGGCGCCCCCGATCTCATCACCGTCCGCGGACAGCGCCTGCTCTCCGAAGCAGACGTGATTATCTATGCGGGCTCTCTGGTCAATCCGGCGCTGCTTGCATATGCAAAACCGGATTGTCAGATTTATAACAGTGCGGAAATGACGCTGGACGCGGTGATTGCCGTCATCGAGCAGGCCGAGGCGAACCGTCAGACGACCGTGCGGCTGCACACCGGCGACCCCTGCCTCTACGGCGCAATCCGCGAGCAGATGGACAGGCTGACCGCACGCGGCATCGCATATGAAATCTGCCCGGGCGTCAGCTCGTTCTGCGGCGCGGCGGCGGCACTCAGAGCGGAATACACGCTGCCGGAGGTTTCGCAGACCGTCATCATCACACGCATGGCCGGGCGGACACCCGTTCCGGAACGCGAGGACATCCGCAGGCTCGCGGCGCATCAGGCGACCATGGTGATCTTCCTCAGTACCGGAATGCTCCCGCAGCTTTCCGCAGAGCTCACCGCGGGCGGATACCGGAACGACACGCCCGCCGCGATTGTATACAAGGCTTCATGGCCGGACGAAAAGGTCTGCCGCTGCACGGTGGGGACACTGGCGGAAACTGCTGCGGCCAATCAGATCCGCAAGACCGCGCTGATCGTCGTCGGGGATTTTCTGGGGGATGATTATGCGCTGTCCAGGCTGTATGATCCCGCATTTGAAACAGAATTCAGGAGGGCGGAGCGATGAAGCGGCTCGCGTTCATCAGCCTGACGGCGCCGGGCAAAGCGCTTGCGGCCTCTGCGGCAGCCCGGCTGCCGGAATTGGAGATCCGGCAGTTCTGCTTCGCTGCCTACGCCGATGCGGAAACCGAAGCATTCGACAGTCTTGCGGCGCTGACGGCTGCGCTCTTTCCGGATTACGACGCGCTGGTATTTGTCTGCGCCTGCGGCATTGCCGTGCGAATGATCGCACCGCATCTGCGCTCCAAGCAGACTGACCCGGCAGTTCTTTGCATGGATCAGAGCGGGAAATTCGTGATTCCGCTGCTTTCGGGGCATATCGGCGGCGCGAATGCGCTCGCGGAACGCATCGCCGCCGTCACCGGGGCCGTCCCGGTGATCACAACCGCGACCGATACCGGGGGGCTGTTCTCCCCGGACAGCTTTGCGGCGGCCAATCAGCTTGTCATCACCGACACAGACGCAGCCAAGGCGATTGCGGCGGCCGTCATTCAGGGCGGGGACATCGGCTTTCGCAGCGAACTCCCCCACCCTGCTCTCCCCAAACCGCTGACGGCAGAGGGCTGTCCGCGCTGCGGCATTGTCATTGCAAACGAATGCACGGAACCGCCGTTTCCGGTCACGCTGCATCTGATCCCGAAAAATCTTGTCATCGGCATCGGGTGCAGACGGGGCACATCCTGTCCGGAGATTGCGGCGGCCGTGCTGAACCGGCTCGCGGCAAACGGGCTCGATCCCCGCAGAATCTGCGCAGCCGCGACGGTGGATCTGAAAGCGGACGAGCCCGGGCTGCTGGCATTCTGCAAGGCGCAGAAGCTGCCGCTGCACACCTATTCTGCGGAACAGCTGATGCAGGTCAGCGGGGATTTTACCGCATCCGCCTTTGTCAGCAGCATCACCGGTGCGGACAACATCTGCGAGCGCAGTGCCGTTCTTTGCAGCGGCGGAACGCTCGTCATGCGAAAGCAGGCGGCGGACGGCGTGACGGTCGCTGCTGCGGAAATGCCGCTGAGGCTCGATTTTGAAAGGAAACTGCTATGATTTTATATGTTGTCGGATTCGGCAGCGGCAGCCGCGGCTGCATGACCGGGGACGCCGTGCAGGCGCTCTCGGACAGCGAACGGATTGCCGGATACCAGACCTATATACAAATGATCCGGCCGTTTTTCCCGGAGAAGGAATACTGTTCGACCGGCATGCGGCAGGAAACCGAACGCGTCCGCGCGGCGCTGGAATCCGCGGAGCTGCGGAATACCGCGCTGGTTTGCAGCGGGGATCCGGAGCTTTACGGCATGGCCGGGCTTGCGTATCAGCTTCAGCCCGATTATCCGGCCGCGGAAATCCGCGTCATTCCGGGTGTTTCCGCAGCATTCAGCTGCGGCGCACTGCTCGGCGCACCGCTGACGCATGATTTCGCTGTCATCAGCCTGTCGGATCTGCTGACGCCCGCCGAAAAGATTGAAAAGCGCCTTTCTCTGGCCGCAGAGGCGGATCTCGTGATCGTGCTGTACAATCCCGCGTCAAAGCACCGGCCGGATCACTTGAAACACGCCTGCGACCTGATTCTCCGGCACCGCCCGCCGGAAACCGTCTGCGGCTTTGTCCGGAATGCGGGACGGGACGGTCAGGAAAGCAAGGTGCTGACGCTCTCGGCGCTGCGCGATACCGCGGTGGACATGTTCACGACAGTCTTTATCGGAAATTCCGAAACGCAGGTCATCGGCGGGAAAATGGTCACGCCGCGGGGATACCGCGATGTCTGATATTCTGATTTTCGGCGGCACGACAGAGGGACGCGAGCTTGCGGCATTCTGCGCGGCAAACGGCATCTCCGCGGACGTATCCGCCGCAACGGAATACGGCGCGCAGCTGCTCCCGGAGCAGGTCGGCATTCTGACCGGAAAGCGCTCCGCGGAACAGATCGCGGCACTGCTCCGGACACACCGGTATGCGCTCGTCATTGACGCGACGCATCCGTATGCAAGAGAGGCATCGGAAAATATCCGCACGGCCTGTCAGCAGGAGCAGATTCCCTGCCGCCGTCTGCTGCGGAAGGCGCTGCCGGTCACCGGGGAACGCGTCAGCTCCGCTGCTGCGCTGACTGCACTGCTGAATCAGTGCAGCGGCGTGATTCTGAGTACGCTCGGCAGCAAATCTGCGGCTGCACTGACCGCCGTCCGGGATTTCCGTACACGCATCTGGCTCCGGCTGCTGCCGTCGGACACCGTCACAGCGGAATGCGAACGCCTCGGCTTTGATCCGGATAAGCTGATTCTTGCGCAGGGGCCGTTTGATACGGCGCAGAATATTGCGCATATCACACAGACCGGCGCGCAGATCCTACTGACCAAGGAGAGCGGGACAATCGGAGGATACCCCGAAAAAGCGGAGGCGGCAAAGCGCTGCGGCATCCGGATGATCACCCTTTGCAGGCCGCCGGAACCCCTCGCCGGATATGATGAAACGGAAATCATGCAGCAGCTGCTGAAAATGAAGGAGAAGAATCTGCTATGAAAATCTATCTGATCGGCACCGGAACGGAGGGCTGCCGGACACTGACAGCCGAAGCCGCCGATGCCGTCGCGTGCGCCGGTCTGCTGATCGGTGCGAAGCGGATGCTGGCGCCCTACCGGCTTTCGGGAAAGGATTGCGTCTGCGCCTATCAGCCGGAGGAAATCGCGGCGCTGCTGAAAAACAGCACACATCAGACGGCAGCCGTTCTGTTCTCCGGCGATACCGGCTTTTTCAGCGGCGCAAAGAAGCTGCTCCCGCTGCTGGACGGAGCGGACGTGACCGTGCTGCCGGGCATCTCCTCGGCAGCGGCATTTTTCGCACTGCTCGGAAAATCGTATGAACAGGTCAGATATGTTTCTCTGCACGGCGCAAATGCAAGCATTGCAATTCACGCGGCGGCGAATCCGATCTGCTTCTTTCTGCTCGGCGGGGAGATGCGCGCTGCGGACGTCTGCAAGCGGCTGTGCGCATACGGACTCGGGGAGATTACCGTCCGCATCGGGCAGGATCTCGGGTATCCGTATGCAAAGCTGCACGAGGGCAAAGCCGCAGACTTCACCGGCTGCGACGACAGCACGCTGACCGTCCTGATGACGGAGAATCCGGACGCGCTCCGGTATCTGCCGTCTGCAATTCCGGATGACCGCTTTCAGCGCGGGCAGGTTCCGATGACAAAGGCACAGGTGCGCTGCTGCATCACGGCCTCGCTCAATATCCGGCGGGACGGCATCTGCTGGGATATCGGCTGCGGGACAGGCTCCGTATCGGTGGAAATGGCCTTCCGCTGCCCGGACGGTCTGGTCTATGCCTTTGACAGGGATCCGGAGGCCGTGCGGCTGACATTGGAGAACGCCGCGCGGTTCTGCTGCGACAATATCATTGCAGCGGAGGGCGTCTGTCCGGACTGCCTGCAAGACGCGCCCGCGCCGGATCATATTTTCATCGGCGGGAGCGGCGGAAATGCAGACGGGATTTTCGCGGCCGCCGCGGAGAAGAATCCTGCGGCAATCATCACGGCGGCAGCGGTCACGCTGGAATCGCTGCACCGGTTTACGGAATGCTTCAAAGCATACGGTGCGCCGTATTCGGTCACGCAGATCGCAGTCACGGATACCAGACAGATCGGCGGGTACACCATGCTGAACGCACAGAATCCGGTATTCCTGATCGGAGGGCAGCTGCTGTGCGGCGCGTCATGATCGCAGGGACGGGCAGCGGATGCGGCAAGACGACCGTCACCTGCGCGCTGCTCGCCGCGCTGAAGCAAGCCGGAAAAAAGGCCGCGGCGTTCAAATGCGGCCCGGATTACATCGACCCGATGTTTCACCGGGAGGTGCTCGGCACCCCTGCCTATAATCTCGACAGCTTTTTCTGCAATCGGGATACGCTCTGTGCGCTGCTGGCGCAGAACGGCGCATCTGCGGAGATTGCCGTCATGGAGGGCGCAATGGGTTTCTATGACGGCGGCAGCGGTTCGGCTTATGCGCTCTCAGAGCTGACCGAAACGCCGGTCATTCCCGTCATCGACTGCAAGGGCATGCAGGACTCCATCGGTGCAGTAATGCAGGGCTTTTTGCAGTACAAAACGCCGAACCGCATCGCGGGCTTCATCTTCAACCGGCTGCCGGAGCGGCTGATTCCGTTTGCAGAGCAGCTCTGCCGCGATCTGCACACACGGTATTTCGGCTGTCTGCCGCAGCAGAAGCAGACAATCGGGAGCCGGCATCTCGGGCTGGTGACCGCAGCGGAAATCACGGATTTGCAGGCGCAGCTCGATGCGCTCGGACAGGCTGCGGCCGCTTCGCTCGATCTTGCGGGCATACTGTCGCTGCCGGATCTGCCGCTGCCGGATTTCACCCCGCCTGTGATTCCAAAGCTCAAAAAGCGCGCGGTGATTGCCGTCGCAAGGGACCGCGCATTCTGCTTTCAGTATACGGAAAACCTGAATCTGCTCTCGGAAATCGGATGCGAGCTCCGGTATTTTTCGCCGCTGCATGACGCGCATCTTCCGGCGGCGGACGGCCTGCTGCTCTGCGGCGGCTATCCGGAGCTGTATGCAGAGCAGCTTTCCGGGAATCAGATCATGCGCGCGGAAATCCGGGAGGCTGTCCGCGGCGGGATGCCGGTCATCGCGGAATGCGGCGGCTTTCTGTATCTGCACACGAAGCTGCGCACAGAATCCGGCACGGCATACCCGATGGCAGATGTGATTCAAGGAGAGGCCTTCCCCGCAGGACGGCTGACGCGCTTCGGCTACATCACCATGACTGCGGCAGACGATCAGCTGCTCTGCGCGGCCGGACACGAAATCCGTGCGCATGAATTCCACTACTGGGACAGCACCGCCTGCGGCGAAGGCTTTGCCGCGGTCAAGCCGGACGGCAGAAGCTGGCACTGCGCGCATGTCAGCAGGACAATGTACGCGGGATTCCCGCATCTTTATTTGTATTCGGATATTCCGGCTGCACTGCGCTTTGCGGAGGCGGCCGCACAGTACGGAGAACAGCATGGAACGCATCAGCAGAATCCTGCCGTCTGACCGCCTCGCCTATGACGCGGCAAAACGGCAGTGGGACAGCATCGCAAAGCCGCTCGGCAGCTTCGGCACATTGGAACGGATGATCTGCAAAATTGCCGCCGTGCAGGGTACGCCGGAGGTTCACATTGACAGGCGAACCGCCGTTATTTTCTGCGGCGACCACGGCATCACCGCGGAGGGCGTGACGCAGTGCGGCAGCGAGGTCACGGCGGTCTGCGCAAAAGAAATCGCGGAGGGGCGCTCCAATGTCAATGCACTCGCCGCAGCATATCATGTGCAGGTCGCCGCGGTGGATACCGGCATCCGGGACGCGGTGCAGTCCACGGCTTTACTCCGCAGGCATATTGCGGACGGCACGCGGAACTTCACCCAGGAACCCGCCATGACCGAAGCACAGACCGTGCAGGCAATCCGCACCGGCATAGACCTTGCAGGAGATTATAAAGCGCAGGGCACGGACATTCTGATTGCCGGGGAAATGGGCATCGGCAACACGACAGCCGCCGCGGCACTCGCTGCCGTTCTGCTGGATCTGCCGCCGGAGGCCGTCACGGGCAGAGGCTCCGGACTCAGCAGCGAGGGGCTGCTGCGAAAAATCGAAACGGTGCGCCGCGGCATTGCACTGCACCGCCCGGAGAAACACAACCCGCTGCATCTGCTGCAAACGCTCGGCGGGCTGGAAATTGCGGGCATGACAGGGCTGTATCTCGGCGCGGCATATTATCAGCTGCCGGTCATTCTGGACGGCGTGATCTCCGCTGCGGCTGCCGCTGCCGCATATCAGATGAATCCGCGCTGCGGGGATTATATGCTGGCCAGCCACTGCTCGGAGGAGCCCGCCGCAAAGGGGCTGCTCCGGATGATGCAGCTTGAACCCGTCATTGACGCGGGACTGCGGCTCGGGGAGGGCACCGGCGCGATGCTGCTTCTGCCGCTGCTGGACGGCGCGCTGGCGCTGTACCGGAACGCGCACCGCTTTGCGGAAACCGGCATAGAAAGGTATACGGAACAAATATGACGACGTTGATCACAGGGGGCTCCAAATGCGGAAAATCGCGGTTTGCGGAATCGCTTCTGCTGTCCCATTCCGGGCAGCGGCGCTATCTGGCAACGATGCAGCCGTTCGGCGCGGATGCGGAGCGGGCAATCGCACGGCACCGCGAAATGCGCGCAGGCAAAGGATTTTCCACAACCGAACAGTATACGGATCTGCACAGGCTGATGCTGCCCCCGCACTGCGGCGTGCTGCTGGAATGCCTCTGCAACCTCACGGCGAATGAGATGTTCCGGGAAGATCCCGCGCCGGACGTCCTCCGCCATATCATGCGCGGCATCCGGCATTTGCAGTTGCAGGCGGAACAGCTTGTGATCGTGACCGGACAGGTCGGCAGTGACGGCATCCGGTATCCCGCAGAAACAGATGCATATATCGCACTGCTCGGTGCCGTCAGCCGGGAAACCGCCGCGCTTGCGGATGCTGTCTACGAATGCGTATACGGGATTCCCGTGCTGCTGAAAGGAGCCGCATCATGCTGAAATCAATGCTCTCGGCGTTTATGATGTACTCACGCATCCCGGTGCCGCAGATCGCATGGAAGGAAGAAAACCGCCGCTATTCGCTCGGCTGGTTCCCGCTGATCGGCGCGGTCACGGGGCTGATGCTGCTGCTCTGGCGCCTGCTCTGCAATCTGCTGCATCTTCCGCAGATGCTGTTCGCAGCGGGCGCGGTCTGCCTGCCGGTCTGCGTCACAGGCGGCATTCATCTGGACGGCTACTGCGATGTCACCGACGCGCTGGCGTCCTGTGCCGACCGTGAGAAAAAGCTCGCAATTATGTCAGATCCGCATATCGGATCGTTTGCGGTCATCCGCGTCTGCCTGTATCTGATCGTGCAGACGGCGCTGCTGACGGAGCTTGGCACGCTGCGCGATGTCTGCCGGATCGGCTGCGGCCTGATCCTGTCCCGCGCGCTGAGCGGACTCTCCGCGGTCACGTTCCGCTGCGCGAAAAAGGACGGCACGCTTCAGAGCTTTGTTAAGCCCTCGCACCGCACCGTCACGACCGGCATGTGCATCGGCTGGATGCTCCTGTCCGGCTGCGGAATCTGCGCCTGCGGGCTGCTGCCCGGACTGCTGATGCTCGCCGCGGCTGCGGCTGTCTTTATCCATTACCGCGCTGCTGCATACAAGCACTTCGGCGGCATCACGGGCGACCTCTGCGGCTGGTTTTTGCAGCGCTGCGAGCTCGCCGTGCTGACGGCCGCGGTGCTCGGACAATCCATCACGGAGGTGTTCGCATGATGCTTCTGACCGGCGGTGCATACCAGGGAAAAACCGCCTATCTTCTGAAAAATTTGCCGGATATTGTCTGTACGGACGGCGAAACATGCAGCTTTTCCGAAGCGGAGCACGCTCAATGCATCAATCATTATCACGCGCTGATCCGGCGGCTTTTTGAAGCGCAGGAGGATCCTGCCGCATGGACGGCGCGCTACTGTGACGCGCATCCGGACGGCATCATTCTGCTCAATGAAACCGGCTGCGGCATCATCCCGCTGGATTCTGCGGAACGGCGGCTCCGTGAGCTGACCGGCATCTGCGGCTGCATCGTTGCAGAACACGCGCAGACGGTCATCCGCATCACCTGCGGGATTCCTTCGGCAATCAAGGGTGATCTGCCGTGAAGCTGCTGATGATCCGGCACGGGCTGACTGCCGGAAATCTCGAAAAACGCTACATCGGCACAACGGACGAACCGCTCTGCGAAGCGGGCATCCGGCAGCTCCGCAGCTGTTCGTATCCGATGAGCGAGGTGCTGCTGACCAGCCCCATGCAGCGCTGTATCCAGACCGCGGCCATCCTGTTTCCGGGGCAGGCCGCACAGACCGTCCCGGATTTCCGCGAGTGCGATTTCGGGGATTTTGAGGGCAAAAGCTATGCCGAACTGAACGGCGATCCACAGTATCAGGCTTGGATCGACAGCGGCGGGACTGCCCCGTTTCCGCACGGCGAATCGCCTGCTGCATTCCGGCAGCGCTGCTGTGATGCCTTCTCCGCCGCAATGAAACAATATGCAGACGCAGAAAACATCTGCATGGTCGTACACGGCGGCACGATCATGTCCGTTCTGGCGGAATTTGCCCTGCCAAAGCGCAGCTATTACGACTGGATGACGGAAAACGCACACGCCCGGTCTTGTGAATTTGACGGCCGGAATATTCGATTTTCGGAGAAGCTATGAAACATTTTCTGCCTGCGGTTCCGATGCTGCTCGGCTTTCTGCTGGACGCGTGCATCGGGGATCCGCATGATTTCCCGCACCCGGTACGCTGGATCGGGAACCTGATTTCTGCACTGGAGGCCGTCGTCCGGCGGCGCATGAAAAACCTGCGCTGCGGCGGGGTGCTGCTGGTGATCACCGTGCTGCTCCTCTCCGCGGGACTGCCCGCGCTGCTGCTTCTGCTCTGCTACCGCCTGCATCTCCTTGCGGGCATCGCGGCGGAGAGCGTTCTGATCTGTTATCTGCTGGCCGCCCGGAGCCTGCGCGACGAGAGCATGGCGGTCTGCACAGCGGCGGAATCCGGCGACACCGAAGCTGCCCGCAAAGCAGTTTCCATGATTGTCGGGCGGGATACGGCGGTGCTTGACCGCGACGGCATCCTGCGTGCCGCGGTCGAAACCGTTGCGGAAAACACCTCGGACGGCGTGACCGCGCCTTTGTTTTATATTGCGCTCGGCGGTGCTGTCGGCGGCTTTTTTTACAAAGCAGCGAACACCATGGATTCGATGCTCGGCTACAAAAACGAGAAATACGCAGACCTCGGGCGGTGCGCCGCAAAGCTCGACGATGTGCTGAATTATCTCCCGTCGCGGCTGACGGCGCTGCTGATGATCGCAGCATGCAGGCCGCTGCGCCTTGACGCCGGAAACGCCGCACGCATCTGGAAACGCGACCGCAGAAAGCACGCAAGTCCGAACTCTGCGCAGACGGAGTCCGTATGCGCGGGCGCGCTGCATCTGCGGCTGGCGGGCGATGCGCAGTATTTCGGAGAGCTGCATAAAAAGCCGTTTATCGGGGACAATGACCGCGCAATCGAACCTGCGGATATCCGCAGGGCGAACCGGCTGATGTACGGTGCATCCCTGCTGATGCTGCTGCTCAGTGCGGTTGTCCGCTGCCTGCTGCTTTGGAGGATATTGCCATGAGAACGCACGGCGGAAATGTGTTACGTCACGCCGGAATGCTCGATTTTTCCGCAAATATCAGCCCGCTCGGGATGCCGGAGGCCGTGCGCAGAGCCGTCACGGAATCCGCCGCGGAATGCGCACAGTATCCCGATCCGCACTGCACCGCGCTGACAGCGGCGATTGCGGCGTTTGAAGCGTGCAGCCCCGCGCAGATTGTCTGCGGGAACGGTGCGGCCGATCTGATTTTCCGGATTGTCAGCGCGTTCCGGCCGCGCCATGCACTGCTCTGCGCGCCGACGTTTTCAGAGTACGCCCATGCGCTGATGCAAAACGGGTGCAGCATCACGGAATACCCGCTGGATGCATCGCAGAATTATCAGCTTGATGCAGGATTTGCGGATGCGCTGACGGATGAATTGGATATTGTTTTTTTGTGTACGCCGAATAATCCGACCGGCCAGCTGATTGCCCCTGCACTGCTCCGTCGGATCGCAGAAAAATGCCGGAAATACAATATTTTGCTTGTTTGTGATGAATGCTTTCTGCGATTTTGTGCAGATGCAGCGTTATACAGTCTGCGGCCGTATCTGTATGAAAGCGGCATCATTCTGCACGCATTCACAAAGCTGTTTGCAATGCCGGGGCTGCGGCTCGGCTATGCGCTCTGCGGCAGCCCGGAAACAGCAGAAACGCTCCGCAATACCGGGCAGTTCTGGAGTGTATCCGTCCCCGCGCAGGCGGCGGGCATCGCGGCGCTGCAATGCACCGAACGCATCCCGCAGACTGTGCAGTATATTGCGCAGGAGCGTGCATTTCTGGCTGACGGGCTGCGGGACGCCGGCATCCGCGTATTTCCCGGCGCGGCCAATTTCCTGCTGCTGACTGCACCGGCGGATTTCGCGGAACAGATGCAGCAGCGCGGTATCGTCGTGCGGAAATGCACGGATTTTCACGGTTTATCGGATTCGTTTTTCCGGATTGCCGTCCGCACGCAGGAAGAAAACGAAACGCTGCTCGCAGCGGTCAGGGAGGTGTACGGCGGATGAAAGCGATTATGATTCAGGGCACGATGTCCGGTGTCGGAAAAAGCCTGCTGACAGCGGCGCTCTGCCGCATTTTCCGGCAGGACGGGTACCGTGTTGCGCCGTTCAAATCGCAGAACATGGCGCTCAATTCGTATATCACGCCGGACGGTCTGGAGATCGGGCGCGCACAGGCATTGCAGGCGGAAGCCGCAGGCATCGAGCCCTCCGCGCTGATGAACCCGGTGCTGCTCAAGCCGACCACTGACCTCGGCTCGCAGGTCATCGTCAACGGCAGAGTGCGCGGCCATATGCGCGCGGCGGAGTATTTCCGGCGCAAAACCGGGCTGCTCCCGGATATCCGGCAGGCATTTGAAACGCTCGCGGCACAGTATGACATCATCGTTGTGGAGGGCGCGGGCAGTCCTGCGGAGCTCAATCTGAAACGGGACGACATCGTCAACATGGGGCTCGCGGAAATGCTGCGGATTCCCGTGCTGCTCGCCGGAAACATCGACTGCGGCGGCGTTTTTGCGCAGCTGCTCGGCACATACGCGCTACTGGAGCCGCAGGAGCAGGCGCTCGTCAGGGGGCTGATTGTCAATCAGTTCCGCGGCGACCGCAGGCTTTTCCAGGACGGCGTTGCGATTCTGGAGCAAAAAAGCGGGCTGCCGGTGCTCGGCGTCGTGCCGTATTTCAGGCATGATCTGGAGGACGAGGACAGCCTCTCGAACCGCCTCGCAAAAACGCAGAATACCGGCATCATCGACATTGCGGTGATCCGGCTCCCGCGCATCTCCAACTTTTCGGATATGGACGTATTTTCGCAGTTTTCCGGTGTATCAGTCCGCTATGTATCCAAACCGGAACAGCTCGGAAATCCGGATCTGCTGATATTGCCCGGCACAAAAAGTACGATTTCGGATATGCAGTGGATGCAGGAAACCGGCATAGACCGCGCGGTTACCGCATATGCAAAGCGCGGATTCCCGGTATTCGGCATCTGCGGCGGCTACCAGATGCTCGGCACGGAGATTGCCGACCCTGACGGAACGGAAAGCGGCGGCACGGTATCCGGGCTCGGACTGCTCCCCTGCCGGACGGTCTTTCAAGCGCAGAAAACACAGACACGCACAGAAGGACAATTCAACGAAATACCGGGCTTTTTCTCCTGTCTTTCTCATGTGCAGTTTTACGGCTATGAAGTGCATATGGGCGTGACAGAAACCGAATCTTCGCCGCTGACCGACTGCGGCGGCGCATACACCGGCAATATTGCCGGATGCTATATTCACGGCGTATTTGACAGTGCGGCGGTTTCCGGTACGCTGATACAAGCGCTGTACCAGGCAAAGGGGCTGCGGTATCAGGGCGAGATAACAGACCGCAGGCAGCACCGTGAACAGCAGCTTGATATCCTTGCGGACACCGTCCGAAACAGCCTTGATATGCAGAAAATCTATCAGATCACGGAGGAAGGCGTATGAAGCTCGAATATGTGCTGCCTGCCGAGATTGAGCAGCGCAGCTTTGCCATCATCGAATCAGAGCTTGACCGTGAAATCCCGCAGGAAATCAAACCGGTTGTCATGCGCGTCATTCATACGACCGCGGATTTTGACTATCTGGACAGTCTTTATTTTTCACCGGATGTCATGGACATTGCCATGCGGACGATTGAAAACGGCGCGGTCTTTGTGACGGATACGAATATGGCAAAGGCAGGCATCAACAAGGCAGCGCTTGCACGGCACGGCTGCACCTGCGAATGCTTCATGGCAGAACCGGAAATCGCTGCCGCCGCAAAGCAGAACGGTACCACCAGAGCGACAGCTTCCGTGGACAAAGCCGCCGCACTCGGAAAGCCTGTCATATATGCGGCCGGCAATGCCCCGACGGCGCTGATCCGGCTGACGGAGCTGCTGGAACAGGGCATCTTCCGGCCGGAGCTGGTGATCGGCGTGCCGGTCGGGTTTGTCAATGTTGTGCAGTCCAAAGAAATGCTGATTGCATCCGGCATTCCGTGCATTGCCGCACGCGGACGGAAGGGCGGCAGCAATGTTGCCGCGGCAATCTGCAATGCACTGCTTTATCTTGCAGACAAAAAATTGTAAAAACTGCGGGAAAAGCGGCCGGGGGCTTGCATTTCAGCGTTATTTGCGCTATAATATTGCTGTTCATGAACAAAACTGAATAAGTGCAGACGGTGCGGCTGATTGCGGAACACGATGCAGCCGGTAAAAGGGAAGCAGGTCAGAATCCTGCACGATCTCGTCACTGTATTTGCGGAGCGGTATGCCGTTTCCGGCGCATCCGGAAAGGTCACTGGGAAACCGGGAAGGCCTGACATACCGTGCTGATGCATAAGCCAGGAAACCTGCCGTTTTGCCGGTACAGAGCCGGAAGGCTCAGATCACGAGGGATTGATCGTACTGTTGGCAGGCTCTCCGGCAGCGGAAGGGTCTGTTTGCGATGCTTTCTTTCCTGACGGAGAGGAAGCATTTTTTGCGACCCATGCCCCCTTTTGTTTGAAAGGATGTATCAATCATGAAAAGGAAACTTGCTGTCATTATGAGTATTGCAATGCTGGCTGCACTGACCGGCTGCGGCGAAACGGCCGCTCCGGCGGACAGCACCGCTGAGAGCAGCGCCGCTGAAACCACCGCGCCGGAGGAAACCGAAGCAGAAGCAGAAACAACCGCACCGGAGGAATCCTCTGAGGAGGAGGCACCGGCCGAAGAAGAAGAGGACGAGGAAAACTACGAAACCGGCGATGCGTCCCTTGATAACGTCCGCAATCAGGACGAGATCGGTGAAAAGGAACTGCTGGTTCTGAGCTTCGGCACGAGCTACAATGACAGCCGCCGCCTGACGATCGGCGCCATCGAGGATGCGCTGGACAAGGCATTCCCGGATTACAGCGTGCGCCGCGGCTTTACCGCAAATATCATCATCGACCACGTCAACCGCCGCGACGGCATCCTGATCGACGATGTGGACGCTGCATTGCAGAGAGCCATCGACAACAACGTGAAAACGCTGGTCGTGCAGCCGACGCATCTGATGCACGGTCTGGAATACAACGATCTGCTTGAACAGGTCGGCGCAAAGGCCGATGCCTTTGACAAGGTCGTGTTCGGTGAGCCGCTGCTCAATACCGATGACGATTTCAAGCGCGTGGAAACCGCGATCACTGACTGGACGAAGGAATATGACGACGGCAAAACCGCGATCTGCTTTATGGGACACGGCACCGAGGCCGATTCCAATTCCGTCTATCAGAAGATGCAGGATCTGCTGACCGCAGACGGCTTCCAGAACTACTTTGTCGGCACGGTCGAGGCAACGCCGTCCGTTGACGATGTGCTTGCAAAGGTACAGGCCGGCGACTATGAGCGCGTCGTGCTGGAGCCGCTGATGGTCGTCGCAGGCGATCACGCAAACAACGACATGGCAGGCGACGAGGAGGATTCCTGGAAATCCGTGTTCGAGGGCGCAGGCTATGAAGTCAAGTGTCTGGTGCGCGGACTCGGTGAGAACGAGGCGATCCGTCAGATCTACATTGACCACGCGAAGGCAGCGATTGATTCCATTCAGTAACATATTACAGTCCGGGCAGCTTTTGCTGTCCGGATTCTGTATCGGGAGGAAACCATGAAACAGAAATTCTTAGCACTGACAGCCCTCTGCGCGCTGCTGCTGACCGGCTGCGGACAGACCGCAGCACCTGCGGCGGATTCCGCACAGACGGAAACAACGGCAGCCGCAGAGCAGACAACCGAATCCGCGCCGGAAACCACCGCGCCGGAGGACAGCGCCGCGGATGAATCCTCGCTCGCGGTCGCATCCGGCGATGACGTCATTGAAGCCAATGCCGTCGGCTACGAGGGAATGGAGCCGGTTCCAGCGGAATCTGTCAGGGACGGAGAATATGAGATTTCTGTCGATTCCAGCTCCGCAATGTTCAAGATCGCATCCTGTAAGCTGACCGTCGCAGACGGAAAAATGACCGCTGCACTGACGATCAACAGCAAGAGCTACGAGGCGCTCTTTGCCGGTACGGCAGAGGAGGCGGCAAAGGCCGATGCCGCGGATTACATTGCACCCGAAGAGGCAGACGGCGTCAGCGTGTTCACATTCCCGGTCGAAGCACTGGATCAGGAAATCCCCTGCGCCGCCCTCAGCCGGAAAAAGCAGCTCTGGTATGACCGCCTGCTTGTGTTCCGTGCGGATTCGCTCCCCGAGGATGCGCTGCCGGAGCGGGAAAAGGTCACTGCGGAATCGCTTGCGCTTGAGGACGGCGAATATACCGTAAATGTTGAGCTTGAGGGCGGCTCCGGCCGTGCAAGCGTGCAGTCACCGGCAAAGCTGACGGTTTCCGGCGGCAGGGCGACCGCCGAGATTGTCTGGAGCAGCAACAAATATGATTACATGCTGGTGGACGGCGAAAAGTACGAGCCGGTCAGCACGGAGGAATACTCTGTGTTTGAAATCCCGGTTTCCGAATTTGACCGGGCACTGAAAATCGCCGCAGATACGACCGCGATGAGCACCCCGCACGAGATCGAATACACGCTGTATTTTGAGGCGGCGTCCGTCGCATGAACCGGCGTCTGCTGCTGATTCCGGCAGTCTGGATCCTGCTGACCGGATGCGCCGGAACCGCCCCGGCACAGACTGTTTCCGGTCTGAACGTCACGGGGCAGATGCCGCTCTCCTACGCGGCGGAGTTTTCCGTGGATTACTGTGAAAACGGCTATGCCTGCATCCATACCGGCACGGAGGCGCATCTTCTGGTGCCGGAGGGAATGCCGGTGCCGGAGGGCAATCAGCTCCCCGTGATACAGCAGCCCGTTTCGCATATCTATGCAGCGTCGTCCGCAGTCATGGATCTGTTTGATGCGCTCGGCGCCCTCGGTGCCGTGGAGATGACCTCGACCGATCTGAACAGCTGGACGCTCCCGCATGTGCAGGACGCGATGCAGCGCGGCGATCTGACCTATATCGGCAAATACAGCACGCCGGATTATGAAGCCCTGCTGGAAACCGACTGCGGGCTGGTCATCGAAAATACCATGATTCTGCATTCGCCTGCCGTCCGGGAGCAGATCATCTCCCTCGGAATCCCCGTCATCACGGAGCGCTCCAGCTATGAGGCGCACCCGCTCGGGCGCATGGAATGGATCAAACTCTACGGTCTGCTGCTCGGCAAAACGGAGGAAGCGGAGCGCTTTTTTGCGGAAAAGGCCGCAGAGGTGCAGGCACTGCCGCAGTCATCCCTGCCGGAGGAACAGCGCCCGACAGCAGCCTTTTTCAGCATCACCGCGAACGGCAGCGTCAACATCCGCAAGCCCGGCGACTATATCTCGCAGATGATCGGCATGGCGGGAGGACGCTACATTTTCAGCGCCGCCGATCTGCACATTGACGAAAATGCACTTTCGACGATGAATATTCAGATGGAAACCTTCTATGAAACCGCCCGGGACGCCGACGTGCTGATCTATAACAGCACGATTGAAGGCAAGCCGGAATCGCTGGATGCGCTGCTGAAAAAAAGCACGCTGCTCCGCGACTTCCGCGCGGTCAAAGCGCAGAACGTCTGGTGTACTGAGCTGAACACGTTTCAGCAGACGACCGGCGCTGCGGATATGATTGCGGATCTGCACCGCATTTTCAGCGGTGAGCCCGGCGAACTGACCTATCTTGCGCGGCTGCAATAAACAGAAAGGAAACGCGATGATGTCAACACGCACGGTACGCACCGCCGCAGGATTTCTGATTCTGATTCTGCTGGCCGCGGTGCTGTTCTGCCTGAGCCTGACAACCGGCACCGGCAGAATCTCCGCATCCGAAGCAATCCGCATTCTGATGCAGGGCAGAACGGACTCTCCCTCCGCCCGCATCATCTTTGATATCCGGATGCCGCGTACACTCTCTGCGATGCTGCTCGGCGGTGCGCTGGCAGTCGCGGGCTTTCTGCTCCAGAGCTTCTTCCGCAACCCGATTGCCGGGCCGTTCGTACTCGGCATCTCGTCCGGCGCCAAGCTCTGCGTCGCGCTCGTGATGATCGCTGCGATGCAGCAGGGAATGCTGCTGCATTCGGGAATTCTGGTCGCGGCGGCCTTTGCCGGTGCGCTGCTCTGTATGCTGGCTGTCCTGCTGTTTGCAGGCAAAGTCCGGCAAATGGCGCAGCTCATCATCAGCGGCGTCATGATCGGTTATATTTGCAGCGCCCTGACGGATCTCGCCGTCACCTTTGCCGATGACGCCAACATTGTCAATCTGCACAACTGGTCGCGCGGCAGCTTTTCCGGCACCGGCTGGACGGATGTCCGCGATATGGCCGTCATCATCGCCGCCGCGATGGCAGGCGCCGTGCTGATTTCCAAGCCGATTGCCGCGTATCAGCTCGGAGAGGAATACGCCCGAAGCATGGGCGTCCGGATTCTGCCGTTCCGCATCGGGCTGATTCTGCTTTCCAGCCTGCTGGCGGCCTGCGTCACGGCCTTTGCAGGGCCTGTTTCCTTTGTGGGCATCGCGGTGCCGCACCTCGTCAGGAGCCTGTTCCGCACCGCCAGACCGCTGATTATCATTCCGGCGGCATTTCTCGGCGGCAGCGTATTCTGCATGGGCTGCGACCTGCTCGCGCGGATGCTGTTTGCACCGCAGGAGCTGAGTGTCAGCACGGTGACCGCCGTATTCGGCGCGCCGGTCGTGCTCTGGGTGATGCTCCGCCGGGAAAGGGGGCGCAGTTGATGGACAGGCCGCCTTTGCTTGAAACCAAAGACCTTGCCGCCGGATACCGGAAAAAGGTTATCGCGGACGGCATCTGCTTTACGGTGCGCGCCGGTGAAATTCTGACGCTGATCGGCCCGAACGGCGCGGGAAAATCCACGATTCTGAAAACGGTTGCCGCACAGCTCGAAAGCATCTCCGGAGAGGTTGCACTGTGCGGAAAACCGCTTGACAGTCTGCATGAAAAGGACATCGCAAAGCAGCTTTCGATCCTGTTCACCGCGCGGATCACCGCAGAACGGCTGACCTGCTTTGATGCTGCCGCTGCGGGGCGATATCCCTACACGGGAATGCTCGGGCTGCTTTCGGAAAAAGACCGCGCGATTGTCACGGAAGCACTGGAAATGACCGGCGCTGCGGAACTTGCGGAGCAGGAATTCCGCGAGATCAGCGACGGTCAGCGGCAGAGCGTCATGCTGGCCAGAGCCATTGCGCAGGAGCCGCGTGTGCTGCTGCTCGATGAGCCGACCTCCTATCTCGACATCAGCCGCAAGCTGGAGCTGCTGACACTGCTGCGGCGTCTTGCAAAGGAACGCGGCATCGCTGTGGTCATGTCACTGCATGAGCTCGACCTTGCACAGAAGTTTTCGGATCAGGTGCTCTGCATCAGCAGCGGCAGGGCGCAGCGCATCGGCACGCCGGAGGAGATTTTCCGCGGGGATTACATCTCGGAGCTGTACGGCATCCGCAGCGGCCGGTACGATCCGCTGTACGGCACCGCAGAGCCCGCGCCCCCTGCCGGGGATCCGCAGGTCTTTGTGATCGGCGGCGGCGGCACGGCAATTCCGGTCTGCCGCAGACTGTTCCGTGCAGGCATCCCGTTTGCGGCAGGCGTCATTCACGAAAACGATCTGGATTATCCGGTGCTGGCTGCGCTGAGCACGAAGCTCATCACCGCGCCCCCCTTTGAACCGATCCCGGAGGATGCCTTCGCAGCAGCGCGCAACTGCATGACACAGTGCCGCTCCGTGATCTGCACCGTACAGACCTTCGGCACGCTCAACCGGCAGAATGAAGCCCTCCGTACACTGGCAGAAGCCGCCGGAACGCTCCGGACAGAGATCTGACGGCGTCCGCCGAAAAAAGTTTACATTTTCCGGATCCGCAGAAAAGGTGCCCGTAAAACACACGCATCTGCGGCGATTTCAGACCGCTCTCCCGCCGGTAGAGCCCGACTCTACCGGCAATTCTCTGCGCAGTTTCCGGCAAAGCGGCAAAAAGTCCGTGACTTTTTGCCGAAAATGCGGTACAATAGAGAAAGCGGAATCACCGCGCGCACCAAAACAAAGAAAGTGAGTGACAACCATATGAATCCGAATGAAAGCTATGTACTGATCACAGACAGCGCCGCAGATCTCTCTGAGCAGATGCTGCACGGCATGGGCGTTCTGTCCATCCCGCTGAATGTGTTTATGAAGGATCACCCGGCACAGCCCTGCACTCTGCGCGGCGCTGATTTTTACGATGCCCTGAAAAACGGTCAGATCGCATGTACCTCCGCCGCCAATCTCTCCGCATTCCGGGAAACCTTCGGCGAGGTGCTCAAAGAGGGGAAGGATATCCTCTATCTGGCATTTTCCTCCCCGCTGAGCTGCATGTGCGCAACGGCGCGCATCGCGGCGGACGAGCTGCAAGACGAATACCCGGACCGCCGGATCATCATTGTGGATACGCTCTGCGCATCGCTCGGACAGGGACTGCTCGTCTATCACTGCGCCGAGCAGCAGGCACGCGGCATGTCACTGGACGAGCTTGCCGCATATGCTGAAGAAACACGCCTCAAGATCATGCACTGGTTTACGGTCGATGATCTGCTCTTTCTGAAGCGCGGCGGCAGAGTCGGCGCAGTGTCTGCATATGCGGGCACACTGCTCGGCATCAAGCCGGTGCTGCATGTCAGCGACGAGGGCAAGCTGATCCCGAAGCAGAAGCTCCGCGGCAGAAAAAATGCCGTTCTGGAGCTCGGTAAGCATTTTGACGCCGAATGTACGGATAAGGAATCCACGGTGTTCATTGCGCATGCAAACGCCCTGGATTTCGCAGAGCTGCTCAAGGAGGAGCTCATCAAGCAGTTCGGCGCCAAAACGGTACACATCGGGGAGATCGGCCCTGTGATTGGCGCACATGCAGGCCCCGGCACCATTGCGCTGTTCTATCTCGGTCAATCGCGTGAGGGCTGAGCGGCAGACAGCTCCGGAATCCTGACGGAGCCGCTGCCGGATGCTCCGGCGGCGTGCTGCGCGAGGAAAGGAGTGATCCTTGGCAACTCTGCTGCTTGCCGTGATCTATCTGTCGTATATCAGTCTTGGGCTGCCGGATTCCCTGCTTGGTGCCGCGTGGCCCGCGATGCATCCGCAGCTGCATGTTCCGGTATCCTGCGCGGGCATTCTCTCCGCGATTATCTCCTGCGGAACGGTGATTTCCAGCCTGTTTTCCGGCAGACTGCTCCGGCGGCTGAAAACGGGGACGGTCGCATTCGGCAGCGTCCTGATGACCGCCGCGGCGCTCCTCGGCTTCTCCGTTTCGGGGCGGTTTTCTGCGCTGTGCATCTGTGCGGTGCCTTACGGCCTCGGTGCGGGCGCCGTGGACGCGGCGCTCAATCATTATGTCGCGGTGCATTATCCCGCGCGGCATATGAACTGGCTGCACAGCTTCTGGGGCATCGGCTGTATGCTCAGCCCGTACATCATCAGCATCCGCCTGCAAAACGGCTGGCAAAGCGGCTACCGGACGGTCGCCGTTCTCCAGCTGATTCTGACGGCGCTGCTGTTTCTTTCGCTGCCGCTTTGGCAGCAGACCGAACAGGCGGCGCCCGGACAGCCCGCGTCCAGCCGGCTTCTGCCGCTCCTGCGAAAAAGGGGGATGCTCCGCTCGCTGGGCGGTTTTTTCAGCGAATGCGCATTGGAGAGCACCGCCGGACTCTGGGCAAGCAGCTATCTGGCGGCGCACCGGAGCATCTCCGTGCAGACGGCCGCGGGTGCCGGTGCTTTGTTTTATCTCGGCATCACGCTCGGGCGGCTGACTGCGGGCTGTTTAGCGGAGCGCCTCGATGACCGGAAAATGATCGGCACAGGGCTCTGCATTGCGGCAGCGGGGATTCTGCTGCTGCCGGTTTCCGCATATGCTGCGGTCTGCGGCTTTTTCGTGATCGGCTTCGGCTGTGCGCCGGTTTATCCGTGCCAGATTCACGAGGCGGCCGACCGGTTCCGCGATACGGATACACAGACACTGCTCGGCGTGCAGATGGCCTGCGCCTATCTCGGTACAACGCTGATGCCGCCGCTGTTCGGAATGCTCGCAGAATACACAGGCTTTTCCCTGCTGCCGCTTTTTCTGCTCTGCTTTCTGCGCGGCGCTTATCAGAACACACATGAGGAAACCAATGATCATTGAAACAGAAAGACTGTATCTCCGGGCATATTCGCCGGAGGATTTTGAAGCGGCTTTTGCGGTGTTTTCCGATCCGGAAACGATGCAGCATTACCCCGCCCCGTTTGATGCGGAGCGGGTACGCGGCTGGATTAAGTGGAATCAGGAGAATTACCGCAGATACGGCTTCGGACTGTGGGCGGTCGTCCTGAAAGAAACCGGCGCGTTCATCGGGGACTGCGGCATCACCATGCAGCAGATTGACGGTGAAACGCTGCCGGAGATCGGCTATCATATCGCAAAACAGCACTGGCGGCGCGGCTATGCAAAGGAGGCAGCCGCTGCTGTCCGGGACTGGTTTTTCCGACACACGGAATATGACGCGGTCTGCGCCTGCATGAAGCATACCAATACGGCATCTTACCGCACGGCGCTGGCCATCGGCATGAAGAAGCAAAAAGCATTTCCGGATCCGAACAACGGCATTTCGGTGCTGTGCATGATCGACCGGAAGACCGCACAGGCTCTGTTTGAACCCGGAACTGATAATACATAGGGAGATTTTCACAATGTCAACCATTCTGGAACAGTTGCACGCAATATCTGATCCTGCCAATGCCGCTTTTGTCAGCAAACTGCTGCCGGATACACCGCAGGAGCAGATTCTCGGCTGCCGCACACCCCAGCTGCGGGCGCTCGCCAAATCTCTTGATCTGAAAAATGCAGAGGTATGCGATTTCCTGCACACGCTGCCGCATGGATATTTCGACGAAAACCAGCTCCACGCGTTTCTGATTGCGCGGATTCGTCCGTTTGAAGACTGTCTGGGCGCTGTGGAGGCGTTTTTGCCGTATGTGGATAACTGGGCAACCTGCGACCAGCTCTCCCCTGCGGTATTCCGCAGAGAGGCGGAGCAACTGCTGCCCGCGATTAGTCGCTGGCTTCGGAGTACGCATCCCTATACGGTGCGGTTCGGCATCGGGATGCTGATGCAGCATTTTCTGGACGCGCGCTTTCAGCCGGAATACGCAGAGCAGGTCGCCGCGATCCGTTCGGACATGTACTATATCAACATGGAAATTGCGTGGTATTTTGCGACGGCACTTGCCAAGCAGCCGGAAACCATCCTCCCGTATCTGACGGAGCGCCGCCTGCCGGAATGGGTACACCGCAAGACAATTCAGAAGGCAATCGAAAGCCGCCGCATCCCGGAAGAAACCAAGGAGCTGCTCCGAACGCTCAGAAAATAACAAAAATCCCGCAGTCATTTCGGCTGCGGGATTTCAGTTTGTTGAGAAAGGGATCGCTGCGCGATGATTGATAACGGGCTCCGCCCGTTTCAGATGAGTTTGTTCCGAAGCTGCCTTATGCGTTCAGCATCTTTGTAACCTCGTCATATTCATCCTGCACAGCCTTTTCCGGCTCCGCAGTGAAGAGCGAAACCACAACAATCGCAATCAGTGCGCAGATGAATGCAGGCAGCAGCTCGTAAATGTTCCATGCGCCGCCGAGCGGACGAATCAGGAACTTCCAGACGAAGATCATCACGCCGCCGACAATCATACCAGCCGCTGCGCCCGCCTTCGTCGAGCGTTTCCAGAACAGTGCGGTCAGCATAACCGGGCCGAAGGTCGCGCCGAAGCCCGCCCATGCAAACGAAACAACGCGGAAAACGGAGCTGTCCGGATCCCATGCGAGGATGACGCCGAGCACTGCGATCACAAACAGGACAGCACGCGCTGCCAGCATGGACTGCTTCTCGTTCAGCTTCATCTTGAACACGCCCTTCATGATGTTCTCGGACATCGAGGAGGACGCTGCCAGGAGCTGGGAATCGGAGGTGGACATCGTACATGCCAGAATGCCCGCGAAAATCAGACCTGCGACAATCGCAGCGAAAAAGCTGTGCTGGGAGAGCAGCTTGGCAATCTCCATGACAACCGTTTCGGAACTGTCGGTGCCTGCGCCGAACAGAGTCGGCAGCTTGCCGTTTGCAGAGAGCTGATTGCCGATAAAGCCGATAATGATTGCAACGGTCATTGCAATGACAACCCAGATGCTTGCGATGCGGCGGGAGAGCCGGATCTTCTTCTCGTCCTCAATCGCCATGAAGCGAAGCAGGATGTGCGGCATACCGAAGTAGCCGAGGCCCCATGCCATTGTGGAAACGATCGGGAGGAAGCCATAGCCGGTCTGCGAGAAGCTGCCGTCCTTGTTCAGGGAACGGGTGACGGTCAGGTGCAGATAATCCGGCAGTGCCTTTGCGTTGTTCATAACGGCATCCCAGCCGCCTGCATTGCTGACGCCGAAGCCGACAATAATGACCAGCGCAGTCGTCATGATGATGCTCTGGATCAGGTCGGTGAAGCTCGCTGCGAGGAATCCGCCCATGCTTGTGTACGCGATGATGATGACTGCCGCGAGGATCATGGCGGTGTGGTATTCCATGCCGAACAGGGTGCCGAACAGCTTGCCGCAGGCGGAGAAGCCCGATGCGGTATACGGCACGAAGAAGATCAGGATAATGACAGCCGCCACGCCGGAAAGCAGGTGCTTGTCATCGTGATAACGGTCGGAGAAAAAGTCCGGGATCGTGATGGAGCCGGTCTTCTGCGAGTACACACGCAGACGCTTTGCAACGAACAGCCAGTTCAGGTATGTACCGATTGCAAGGCCGATGGCCGTCCAGCCCGCTTCTGCAAGGCCGCAGAGGTATGCGACACCCGGCAGGCCGAGCAGCAGCCAGGAGCTCATATCGGATGCCTCTGCGCTCATTGCGGAAACCAGCGGGCCGAGCTTTCTGCCGCCGAGATAGAAGTCGCTGACGTCCTTGTTTTTCTTTGAGAACACAGCGCCGATCAGGATCATGCCGATGAGATAGACGATAATCGTCACGAGAATACCGATAATATTGCTTTCCATGAGTTTGTAAACCTCCCTTTTTTCAAGTCTTTTTTCTATTTCAGAACAGCCCTGAGATTCTGCCGTCAGCGTCTACGTCGATATTTTCCGCAGCAGGCTTTTTCGGCAGACCGGGCATGGTCATGATATCGCCGGTCAGCGCGACAATGAAGCCCGCGCCTGCGGAAACCTTGACATTGCGGATTGTGACGGTGAAGCCCTCCGGCGCACCGAGCACATCCTTGTCATCGGTGAAGCTGTACTGCGTTTTTGCCATGCAGACCGGCAGCTTGTCGAAGCCGAGCGCCGTGAGCTGGGCAATCTGCTTCTGTGCGGCCGGAAGAATATTGATGCCGTCGCCGTGATACACCCGTCTGACAATCGCTTCGATCTTCTCCGCAATCGGGCTGTCCAGCTCGTAGGAGAACGAGAAATCGCCCTGTTCCTCCTCACAGAGGCGGACAACCTCGCGGGCAAGCTCCTCGCCGCCCTTTCCGCCCTCTGCCCAGACAGTCGAGAGCTTCACATTCACGCCGAGTTCTTTGCACTTCTCGATAATCAGTGCGATTTCCGCATCGGTATCGGTCGGGAAGCGGTTGATTGCCACAACGGACGGCAGCTTGTAGACCTCCTTGATATTGGAAACATGCCGCAGCAGATTCGGCAGACCTGCCTCCAGTGCTGCAAGGTTTTCCGTGCCGAGCTCGGTCTTTGCAAGGCCGCCGTGGAGCTTCAGTGCGCGCACCGTTGCAACAATGACAACAGCCGAAGGCGTCAGCCCGGCCATGCGGCACTTGATGTCGAGGAATTTCTCCGCGCCGAGGTCTGCGCCGAAGCCGGCCTCCGTGATCGCGTAATCCCCGAGCTGCAATGCGGTTTTTGTCGCAAGCACGGAGTTGCAGCCGTGCGCGATATTCGCAAACGGGCCGCCGTGGACGAGCGCGGGCGTCCCCTCAAGCGTCTGCACAAGGTTCGGCTTCAGCGCGTCCTTGAGCAGTGCGGTCATGGCGCCGACAGCGTTCAGGTCGCCTGCCGTAACCGGCTTTTCGTCGTATGTATACGCAACAACGATGCGGGACAGGCGCTCTTTCAGATCGGTAACAGAGTTTGCGAGGCAGAATACTGCCATGATCTCCGAGGCGACGGTGATGTCATAGCCGTCCTCCCGCGGAACGCCGTTGATTCTGCCGCCCAGACCGTCCGTGATGAAGCGGAGCTGGCGGTCGTTCATATCGACACAGCGCTTCCATGTGATGCGGCGCGGGTCGATGTTCAGCGCATTGCCCTGATAGATGTGATTGTCAAGCATGGCTGCGAGCAGATTGTTTGCAGCGCCGATTGCGTGGAAGTCACCGGTGAAATGAAGATTGATGTCCTCCATCGGGACGACCTGCGCGTAGCCGCCGCCTGCCGCACCGCCCTTGATGCCGAACACCGGGCCGAGGGACGGCTCCCGCAGCGCGACCATGACGTTCTTGCCGATGCGGCGCATGCCGTCTGCAAGGCCGATTGTGGTCGTGGTCTTGCCCTCACCGGCTGCCGTCGGGTTGATCGCAGTCACAAGCACCAGCTTGCCCTGCTTTTCAGCGGGTTTCAGCTTGCCGAGGTCGATCTTCGCCTTGTAGCGGCCGTACTGCTCCAGTGCCTCATCCGGGATCCCGGCGGTCTTGGCGATCTCCGTGATCGGGTGCATGGGAATGGATTGCGCGATTTCAATGTCTGTAAGCATATGCGTTCCTCCTGCACATAGATTTGCATGATATGCAATAAATAAAGTATAACACAGAATATGCTCGTTTGTCAATTCTAACTTGTCTTTTTTCTGTGATTTTTCTGAATGAAGCGTAACTGCATTGTAATGAATTATTCACCGCCCTGTTGTTGTAATACGCTGCGGTTTATGATACAATAAGTGCAAGAAAGGAAGAGGCACCGTACAGAGCCGGCAGCGCAGCAGTGCTGTCAGGCCGGAAGGCGCTTTGTACGGTGCGGTTTCCGGAGTCTGTTCCGTGTATGCCGTGAAAGGAGGCCAAAGATGCGCAACAGTGCAAAAGTATTACTCGCAGCTTCATTGCTGCCCGCCGTGCTGTTTTGCAGCTGCGGCTCCGATGCGGCATCTGTCATGGATGTGCCGAAGGAGGCTGCTCCTGCTGCGGTGCATGCAGAGGGCAGCGCATCCGCGGATGCGGCACCTGTAAGAGAGGAAGCAGCACCGGCAGATCATGCAGCGGATGCGGTATTCCTCGCGGACAAAGCCGGTATGCCGGAGGCGGAGGGAGTTGCGCCCCCGGAAGGCGAAATTCCGGAATCGCAGACCGAATCGGTCACGGAGCCGCCGCCCGATGACGGTTCTCAGCCGTTTGTGCTGACCGCGGGCGAATGGAACGACAACGAAAACTGGGGCTTCTTTACGAATCTTGTCCACACCGGACGGATCAGCTTTCCATCCTACGGGCTGGATCCGGTACACAGGATCCTGGTGACGGTCGGCAATGCAGCAGGCCCCACTGCCAATCAGACAGTCACGCTGCTGGACGGTGAAAACACAGTCTGGACGGCAAAAACCGATAAAAACGGCAATGCATATCTGTTCTATCCGGCGGACAAAACCGCAAAGACATATGTGCTCCGGACAGCGGGCGCAGCAGACACGGTCTGCGAGGTGCCTGCGGATACGGAGGCACAGCAGGGCGGCATCAGCGTGCCGCAGCTGAGCTACACGGTCGATACCGAAAACGCTTCCGTGAGCTATCAGAAAACTGAGGTCATGTTCATTCTGGACACGACCGGCTCCATGGGTGATGAAATCAGCTATCTGCAAAAGGACTTCGCCGCCATTGCTGGCGAGGTTGCAGATGAAAATATGACATTCTCGGTCAACTTCTACAAGGACGCGGGCGATACCTACGTCACGCGGTGCAATCCGTTCACCGACGATCTCACGGCGGTGCAGAGCACCCTGAACCAGGAATACGCGGACGGCGGCGGCGATACGCCGGAGGCTGTCGCGGAAATTCTGGACGAAGTGATCACGCAGGGCAGCTGGAGCGCGGACACCAACAAGATCGCATTCCTGATCTTTGACGCGCCGCCGCATTCCGGCACGGAGAATGAGGAAAAGCTGAAAGCGGCTGCTGCATCGGCAGCAGAGCAGGGCATCCGGCTGGTGCCGGTGGTCGCCTCGAATGCAGAGCGCGAAACGGAGCTGTTCGGACGGGCGCTCGCAATTATGACCAACAGCAATTATGTATTTCTGACGGATGATTCCGGCATCGGAGATTCGCATCTCGAGCCGATCATCGGGGATTATAAAGTCGAGCTTCTGCATGATATCATCGTGCGGAACATAAGGGGGATTGCATCATGAGAAACCGTACACCTGCCGCTGTAACGGCCAATAAGATTATTCAGGCGGTGCTGTTTGTAATCCTTTGCTGCTCGGCACTGACAATCCCGGTTTATGCGGACGCACAGCCGGCCGCAGATGCCGCTTACGGTATGACAGCTGAATGAACCCTTCACTTCCTTTCATAAACAGCAGAGCAGCCGGTGCGCAGTCGTGTACCGGCTGCTTTGCGCATTATGAAGATTTATTGAAGTTTCCGTGAAAATTGCGGTTCTTTCACATTGCTTTCACACGGTTACAATATAATAACAGCAACACCCGCATTGAACCGTGCGCGAGATTCGCGTGCAGAATAAGGTTCGCTGCGGGCGTTGTCAATTCAGAGAGAAATCAGAAGTGCCTCCGGCGGATTTATAATGGGGCGCTGCCCCAATACAATACCAGCAACTTAAGGACGTGGGGCGTTCTGTGAATCGCTGCACGATTCACTTAGGGACGCCCTCTATCGCAGGGCGTCCCCTCTTGCCGCTTTGCGGCAATTCACCCCTTGCGGAGCTCTTGAACGCAAAAGTGTTTCGCTCACTGCGGTGAGCGACGGGGGCGCTGCCCCTCGACCCCGCAAGCCTTTGAAAAGGCTTGACCGAAACTTTTATTTCGAGATTCCAAAGGGATTTATCCCTTTGGCGGGGGTTGGGGCAGAGCCCCATTATAAATCCATCGGAGATCCCTCTATATCAACACGCCGAAGGGCGCTGACCGGAACCGGTCAGCGCCCTTTTTCATATGATTTTGGTCAGGTTCGGACTGAAAGCCCGTTTGGAATCATCGCCGGGAGAAGCCTCATGCTGACCGTTCGGTGGATTTGAGCCATGCGGCTGCAAGCTCCAGCGCCTCGTAGAGCGTCGCGCGAACCGCCGTCTTGGCAATGGCCTCGATCGGGTTCAGATTCTTGTCGGTCTTCATGAGATAGCACTTGATCTCGGAAGCGGTCGCCACCGGTTCGGTCTGCTCCTCCTTGGTGACGTTCATCATCACGACATAGGGCTTGGCCATGCTGCCGTAATAGATCGTTTTGCCGCTGCGGACAACAGGGCGTGATTTATAGGTAAAGTAGCTTTCGCTCACAGTAAAACCTCCCTTTCTTCTGCGGAATCCCGATCACCACGTCATCGTAAATTCCTTGTCAGTGTCATCAAAGATCTTGATATTGGAGATCAGCGTTTCAACATACGACTTGCGGCAGCGGAACCGTACCTCACCGTTCACCATGATATACGCCTTCATATCGCCTGCGTCGTAATACTTGAGTTCGTAGCCGTGCTGGCCGTCCTGCCGTTTCAAAGAAACCTCTGCCATCGGCTGATCCGGCAGCTCCACATCTTCGTAGACAATTTCCTCGGCCTTGGTCTGGAGCAGATACGTGTACAGCACGCGGTAGCGCTCGCGCATGTCATCATCCTGCTTCGCGCCCTTATAAGTGAGCACATAGTCGGACTTATCCGAACCGACGCCGGAGAACTCCAGCTTCGTGCCGTCTGCCTTGTAGGTCAGTGAACCGATATCCCACACAAACGTATCCAGGACGTTTCTGGAAATCACATCCTCCGCAATCACATTATCATAGATGATTGCGTCATCCCGGAACCCGTAGATGCAGTTGATGCCGTCCAGCATACCGTAATGGCACTTGTCGCCGTCCTCGGTTTCATAGGAATCGCCGAGATAGAACAGCCATTTGTCACCGGCATCGGTCTTGGTCGTGACGGTCACATACGGATCGTCGAAGCCGTACTTTTTCAGATCAGCCTCCGTCGGATGCGGCAGCTTTACCTCCGAAGCAGTCAGGCCGTACATGCCGTGTGTCGCCTCCGAAGACTTGTCGCCGTTCAGCAGCGAATAGACCGGCTCCTTCATAACGTGCAGCGCCATCGAACCGCCGTTGCTGTTCTCGGAATAATACGGATCATACTCAAAGAACAGATCATAATCCAGATCCTTCCGCTCAATGCGGACGGTCTTAATGATGGTCTTGTCGTCCTCGGCCTGCTCCGCTTTCAGCTCCGTTCCGAGGTAATATTCCTCGTCCTCAAGGAACGGATCCATTGCGGTGCCGTTGACCGTATAGACCGTATCAGAGCCCTCCATACAGAGGTAGCGCTGGCTGTCAATCGGAATCTTGCCGCCGATCAGGAACACGATATCATCGTTCTTGTCCACGGAGAAGGTCACCTTCACAGGCTGATCCAGTCCGAAGCGCTTCATATCATCCGCAGTGGCATGCTCCAGCACCGTATCGATCGAAGCGAGATCCGGCGCACGGGTTGCGAGGGTGCGGATGAGTGTGACATTCATCGGCAGATCCTCCAGCCCCTCCAGATAATAGTTTGCGACCTCCTCCTCAACCGAATTGCCGTCGGCATCGGTCGTGACGACCTTTTCCTTTTTCCGGTTGGCGACATAGGAGGTACCGTCCGGCTTTTCCACTTTAATCCGGTTGATGTCATCGGCGTGTGCATGCCAGAGCGGTGTTTCCACGGCATTGTCCAGGGTTGAGGAGCTCTCCGCGCCGCTGTCCGGATCGGTCTGCTTCAGAAATACGAGCACACCGCCGAGAGCTGCGAGCAGCACCGTGCCGCCGATAATCCCTTTCAGGGTCTTGTTCATCTGTTTCTTCTCCTTACATACACAAGAATGCCGATCAGGGCGACCGCAGGCGGAATCACAAAGACGATCACATTGCGGATCGTTTTGGCCTGCGCCTCGGTAATCGTGATCTTCGTCTGATCCAGCGATTTGCTTGCGACAGTGATCACGTTATCCTTGCCGGAAAGGCTGTTCATCATTGTGATGAAGTAGTTGGAATTGTCATAGTTGGTTGCGCTGGCGCCGATGAAGTAATCAACGAACAGCGGGGAACCGAATGCGATCAGACGGCTCTTGAACGTTTCGCCGCCGGCGATATAGTTGTGCTCTGCCTGCACCGCGATATTGCGGACGTCCTTTTCCGCCTTCTTCACGTCAAAGTTCTCAGCGGGCTCATCCAGCGGGTAAATCACCGCACTGTCAGAGGTGACGAGCAGCGGGTAGGTGTTTCTGCCTGCGCTGTCCTCAAACAGCGTCCGGATCGGGGAATGATACGGTGCAACGATCGGCACATTGCCGCCCTTGTAATTGGCATTGAGCGGTGCATCCGGATCCGCATTGACAATCGGCACGCCGGTCAGCGGGAGCTGACGGAGCGAGGTGTTCACGATCTGGCCTCTGTTCTCGTCGCCCTCCATGACGACAGCGTTGTCAATGACAAGGCCCCATTCTGCCAGGAAGTTGTTGAGGTTTTTCAGCTCGTTCATTCTGATCAGCGTCGAGAAGTAAATCAGGTTTTTGCCGCACTTGCCGTCGTTGTTCAGATAATCGCTGAGCTTCTTGACCTGCGCTTCGGTCAGGTCGCTGCACGGTGCGCAGAGGATCATCAGATCATAGTCCGACGAGAGCTCATCGGTTGCAATGTCGAGCTCCTGCGTCGAGAAGTTGTTCTTCGTCAGCAGCTCATTCAGTCTTGTAAAGCAATACTGCACGCTGCTGTCATAGATCGGCTGGCCGTTGTTCAGGCTGATCACGCCGACCGTAACCGGGTGCAGATCCGTCACGCCGATGATCGCGGAAATCAGCGACTGCTCGCCAACGAAGTTGTTCTCACTGGTCTGCATGCCGGTGGTGTAGTCGTAATTTGTTTCCGTAGAAATAAGATCGGTGTACGGAATCACGCGGGTGAGGTCGCCGCAGGAAACGATGACGCTCCATCTTGCGACGGATTCATTCGTGTCCTTCAGATAAAGGGTTTCCACCTCCGGGTGGCTGGTCGGATCAATGTATTCCACGGAGATTTTGCCGCTGGATTCGGATTCAAAGCGCTTCAGGGTTTCTGCCAGCACCTTCAGCTCCATATAGTCGTCAAACTGTGCCTCATCCGCAAGGACAATCAGCTTGATGTCGTCCTTGAGCTGATGCAGATAATCCGCGGTCTGCTCATCAATCTGATACATGCCCTTGGAAGTCAGGTCAATGCTCCAGTCGCAGCGCTTATCCAGCATCCGGACGATAATATTGACCATCACAACTGCTGCCATGAAAACGATTGTAATTACAGTTGCCAGCGCGCCGTATTTCAGCTTCTTGCGGCGCTTGACCTTGTTCAGCGCGCGCTTACGCTCCGCCTCCGGCGTCCGCTGTGCCTTTTTCTTCGCTTTCTTTGCGGCTTTTTCCGCATCCTCTGCGAGATTCTCTGCCGCATCTCCGGCAGCCTCAGCAGCGTCCTCGGCCTTATCCGTTACGGTGTCAGCAATATCCTCCGCCTTGTCCTTTACGGCATCGGCAATATCCTCCGCCTTGTCCTTTACGGCATCGGCAATATCCTCTGCCTTGTCCTTTACGGCTTCCGCGATATCCTCTGCCTTGTCACTGACTGCATCGAGGACATCCTCCGCCTTCTTGCCTGCCGCCTCCGCAGCAGCCTTGGCGGATCCGAGATTCTTCTTGTTTTCGTCTTTCTTGCCCATGTTGGATCCCTCCTTAGCTCCAGCGTCTGCGCTCAAACACGCGGATCGTCAGGTAATTAAAAACAACTGCAAAGCTGAGATAAAAAACGATGGTCGAAACATTGAACACGCCGTAGGTAATCGCGTAATACTTGCGCATGAAGGAAAGCTCCTGCACAATGTTCTTGAGCGTGCCGTCCTTCATGACACCCGTGATCGTATCGACCAGATACAGCATCATGAATGCGACAAACGCCATGACTGCCGCAGCAATCTGATTTTCCGTCAGTGCGGAAACCAGTCCGCCGACCGCGATAAACGCGGCGCCCATCAGAAACAGCGCAAGGAAGTTCGCAAAGACCATGCCCCATTCCACAACGCCGAACTTGCTGAGAATCAGCGCATAGACAAACGGCATCAGCAGTGCGATGGTGTAAAGCGCCAGAGCGGCAAAGTATTTGCCGAAGACAATCTCGCCGAGGCTGACCGGTGCGGTCAGGAGCCCCTGCTCGGTTTTCTGCTTCTTCTCCTCGCTGAACAGACGCATCGTCAGCAGCGGAATCAGGAACACGAAGATCAGGAACAGGGTCTGGAACATGCCGGACATATCCGTGGTCGCCGTGACAAGACATGTGTAATAGAAGAACATGCCGGTGAAAATCCATGAAACTGCAAGGAAAATATATGCGATGCTCGATGTGAAATACGCACCGATTTCGCGTCTGAATATTGCGCCCATTATGCCTTCTCTCCTTTCTGCTCCGCCTTGTCATCAGCGTTTTCAATGACAATGCCCTCGCCCATCGTGATCTTGAGGAACAGATCCTCCAGCGTCATCTCTGCGGAGCGGACGGCCAGCAGCGGCCAGTTGTGCTCGCAGGCAACGCGGAACAGATCGCGGCGGATATCCTTGCCAGGAACAGCCTCCATCTCATATTCATAGATCCCCGGCTCGCGCTCCATATCGGCACGGCAGTACTTGATGCCGTCGATGTTGCGCACAGCCTTGATAATCTCATCGCGCGGACCCTCGATGCGTGCCACGATGCGGTGATCGGTGGATACATTTCTGGAGAGGTTCTCGGCCGTATCATGCGCGGCGATGATGCCGTGATTGATGATGATGATGCGGTCGCAGACAGCCTGAATCTCGCTCAGGATATGCGAGGAAAGGATGACCGTGTGGTTCTTGCCGAGCTTCTTGATCAGCGTGCGGATCTCAAGGATCTGCTTCGGATCCAGACCGACCGTCGGCTCGTCAAGGATCAGAACCGGCGGATTGCCGATCAGCGCCTGCGCCACGCCGACACGCTGCTTATAACCTTTGGACAGGTTCTTGATCAGTCTGTCCTGCACGTCGTTGACCTTCGTCAGGGACATGACCTCGTTCAGGTGCGCTCTGCGGGGCAGCTTGCACTTTTTCAGGTCATAGATATACTGGAGATAGCTCTTGACCGTCATATCGACATAGAGCGGCGGAATTTCCGGCAGATAGCCGATATAGGATTTCGCCTTGATCGGATCCTCCAGAATATCTACGCCGTTGATCAGCGCCTGGCCGGAGGTCGAGGAGATATAACCGGTCAGCATATTCATGGTTGTGGATTTTCCGGCGCCGTTCGGCCCGAGAAATCCGAGGATTTCACCGTCCTCAACGGTGAAGCTGATGTCATTGACGGCGTGCTTGTCGCCGTAATGCTTTGTCAGATTTCGCACTTCAATCATTGATGATGCTCATTCCCTTCATTGCATTTTCGCATGCCGTGCGCAGGCATACGTTTCAGACTATAACAATATTGTAGATTTCCCGTGTGATAATTCCGTGTCAGTACCTTGAAAGTTCATTCACGGCGCACCGGGCATTCCCTCCGCGGGCAGCAGGTGCATCCGCGCACGGATGTCACGCTGCATCTGGACGGCAAGTGCCTCCAGCGAATCAAAATGGCGCTCCGGCCGGATAAATTTGCAGAGTGTGACCGGCAGCAGCGTGCCGACAAGCTCACCGCTCCAGTTGATCAAATGCGTTTCTGCAATCGGTGCAGCGTCGCCGCCTGTGACAGTCGGCCGCACGCCGATATTCGTGATCGCAGGCACCCAGATGTCATTGATCTCTGCAAAGGAGGCGTAAACGCCCCTGTGCGGCACGCACTGCCACGGCTCAAACGGCTGATTCGCCGTCGGACAGCCGAGCACGGTGCTGCCTAAGTGATTGCCGGTGATCACATGCGCAAGAATCTGGTAATCCGCACCGAGCAGCCGGTTCGCCTTTGTAACCTGTCCGCTTTCCAGCAGAAACCGGATATGGCTGGACGAAACCGCAAGCCCGTCACTGTCCCGCACCTGCGGCACAAGATGCACGGAGAAATTATACTTTCTGCCGAAACGCTGAAGATCCGCAGGCGTACAGGACGCGCCCCTGCCGAAGCGGAAATCCTCTCCCGCCACGACATGATCCACCTGGAGCCGCTCCCGCAGAATTTCCTTGCAGTAGCGTTCGCCGTCAAGCTCTGCAAGTTCCCCGAACGGGAGCGCAAAGACGGCATCTGCGCCGCAGGTTGTCAGCAGGCGGCGCTTCTGTTCATCGTGATAGATATATTGCAGCGGGCGGCCGCGCTTCTGCGGCATGGTTTCCGAAGCGAACGTCACCACATGGCACGCGCCCAGGGAAACCGCCTGTGTCAGCACCCGCCTGTGTCCGAGATGTACACCGTCAAACAGCCCGAGTGCCGCCGCAATCGGGCGCCGTTCGGGATTCGGTGCAGCACAGAATTCCGGCTGCCTCATGAACGATCATCTCCTCACAGATTTTTGAATACGCGCAGGCAGCCTTCCTCCCGGTCGGCATCCGCCAGTCCGAGAAATGCGCCGTCCGCACCGTAAACGCGGTACCGTGACGCTTCTGCGGAAATGCCCCGCACCCGCATCAGGTCGAGCCGCACGCCGTTTTTGTAGAGCTTTGACTGCGCCTCGCTGAGCCTGACCGCAGGCAGTACGGAAAACAGCCTGTCCGTCGGGACAATCAGCGTTTCCAGCGTATTGCTGTCCGCCGCCTGCTGTACTTCCTCAAATGTGTGCGCTTCCCCGAGCGTGAACCCGCAGGCCGCCGTCCGGATCAGCGATGTCATACATCCGCCGCAGCCGAGCGCTTTGCCGATGTCATGGATGATCGTGCGGACGTAAGTACCCTTTCCGCAGACAATCTCCAGCACGCCGCAGCCTGACGCCGCATCGTATTCTGTCAATGTGATGCCTGTGACAAATGCAGGCCGCGCAGGACGTTCCACCTCCATGCCGCCGCGCGCGAGCTCATAGAGCCGTTTGCCGTTGATCTGCACGGCGGAATACATCGGCGGGATCTGCATGATCTCTCCGGTAAACTGCGGAATGACTTCCCGCAGCGCCGTTTCCGTCACCTGCACGGCATTTGTTTCAAGCACCGTCCCGGTTATGTCCTGGGTATCCGTCACCGTGCCGAGCCGGAAGCCCGCACGGTATGCTTTGGTTTCATCCGGCAGAATGTCGCACGCCCTGGCCGCGGTGCCGATCAGCACGGGCAGAACGCCCTCCGCCATCGGATCCAGCGTGCCGGTGTGCCCCAGCCGCCTGATTTTCAGGATGCCGCGCAGCTTTCCGATCACATCAAAGGACGTGAAGCCCTGCGGCTTGTTCATCACTAAGATTCCGCGTTCGATCATGCTGTCAGCGATGCCTCCGCGGTTTCCATCAGCTTCCGGCAGATCTCCGCCGGTTCTCCCTCATGGAACGAACAGCCGCTCGCCTTCACATGGCCGCCGCCGCCGAACTGCCTGCACACCGCGGAAACATCGGCGTGCTCGCCGCCGCGCATCGAAACGCGGAAGCTGCCGTCAGACTGCTGCTTGCATGTGATGCCGATTTCGACGCCGAGAATCTGCATCGGCAGATTCGCAACGCCGTCCACCTCATCGGCCGAAACCTTCAACTCAGTCATCCAGCTGTAAGGCAGATAAATCAGCGCAACCTTTCCGTTCTCCGAAAGCCGGATATTCTGCATCAGGCGCGTATCGAGCCGGATCCTTCCCTCGGATTTCAGCACGAAGAGCTCACGGTTCAGCCTTGCATAGGGCAGATCGGGATACATGCGCTTGATCGCACTGACGGCGGCAAACGTATCTGCACCCGCATTGCTGAACTGGAAGCATCCTGTGTCGGTCGAAATGCCGACATACAGGCATCTTGCGATTTCTCTTGTAATCGGGATCGCGTTGTCCTGCATCATCCAGAAAAGCACCTCGCAGGCAGCCGAGGAATTCGGATCCCATAACAGCTGCTTTGCATAATGCGTATTGGAAACATGGTGGTCGATACAGAGCAGAACCTCTGCATCCAGATCCGCCTGCGGGAGATTTCCGAACAGCTTTTTATCCGCAACATCGACGGAAATGCGCATTTTCGGCTCAAAATCCTCAAACACGACGCCCTGCGTGATCTCGTCGAACATCGCGGGGATCGGATCCGCGCAGCAGACGCGGGAACGGATCCCGAGCGATTTCAGGATATAATAGACCGCATAGCCGCCGCCGACGCAGTCACCGTCCGGTGAGCGGTGGATCAGGATATGCACATCCTCCAGCGAGCGCAGCACCGCATATGCCGCCTCACTGCTCAGCTCCGTACAGCCATGACTGTTCTGCTCCATAGGAACACCTCCCTGCAAAATTCCGCCCTCCGGCGGGGATTATTCTTCGGTACCGGTGAACTGCTCCGGCTCTGCGGCATCGCTGCCGAGCCCGCCGGTCAGTCCGAGATTGCTGAGCTTTTCGCTGATGTCCGATGCATATTCAATCGAATCGTCAGCGACGAAATGCAGCTCCGGCGACTTGCGCAGGTCGAGTCTGCGGAACAGCTCTCTGCGGATAAAGCCGGAAGCCTTTGTCAGAACTCTGCACGCTTCCTTTGCGTGATTCAGACCGGACAGGCTGGAAACATACGCCTTGCAGTGTCCCATATCGCCGGAAAGCTCCGCGCGCACGATGGTCAGATCCGGCGTAATACGCGGATCCTTCAGCTCGCGCATGATCGCGGTCAGCTCCCGGAGCATATCCTCCTGCACCCGGCCGATTTTGAAGCTTGCCATAATAAAACGTAATTCCTTTCCGTGACGTTCAGGGTTCAGAGCTTGATCGAGCCGTCCGGTTCGGGATTGTAATAATTCCCCGATGTTTCGGACTCCTCAAAAAAGCCCTCCTCGTCAAAGATCGCATCCTGATATTCCACAGCCTCCACGGGGCTGACCTCTCCGAGCAGAATGCGCTTGACTGTTTCAAAAAACAGCGTGTCAATCGGACCGAAATCCGGCCACGCGAGTGCTTCATTACAGTACTGGAGCATATCTTCATTGCTCATTCTCTGAAATTCCATACTCTTCCCTCCGTCTGCCGCTTCATCCGCCTGTACGGCAGCCCGTACAGGCAGCGAATCTTATTCGTCGCGGTATTCCTCCACGATAAAGCCTTCCAGAATGTCGCCTTCCTTGATGTCCGCGAAGCGCTCCAGCGAAATGCCGCACTCGTAGCCCGTTGCGACTTCCTTCACGTCATCCTTGAAGCGGCGCAGCGAGTCGATCTTATCCTCCGCCACAACGATGCCGTCACGCACAACGCGGATCTGGCACTGGCGGGTGATCTTGCCGTCGGTGACATAGCAGCCGGAAACTGTGCCGACGCTGGAAATATGATAGACCTGGCGAACCTCCGCACGGCCCATTTCGACATCGCGGTACTTCGGCGCAAGCATACCCTTCATTGCCGTGGAAATCTCCTCGATTGCATCGTAGATGATGCGGTACAGGCGGATATCAACACCGTCCCTTGCAGCGGCATCGGCAGCCACCGGCATCGGACGGACATTGAAGCCGACGATGATCGCGTTGGATGCGGATGCCAGCATCACGTCATTCTCGGAAACCGCACCGACTGCGCCGTGAATGACCTTGACGCGGACTTCTTCATTCGTGAGCTTTTCAAGCGACTGCGTAACCGCTTCGACGGAGCCCTGCACGTCTGCCTTGACGATCAGCGGCAGCTCCTTCATCTCGCCCTCGGCGATCTGCGAGAACAGGTTGTCGAGCGTCACCTTGCGGTAAGCCTTGAACTGCTCTTCCTTCGCCTCGTGCTTTCTCTGCTCGACAAGCTCCTTTGCCAGACGCTCATCCTCAACCGCATTGAAGGTATCGCCCGCGCTCGGAACCTCTGCCAGACCGGTGATCTCGACCGGAACAGACGGGCCTGCCTCCTTGACAACCTTGCCCTTGTAATTCGTCATGACGCGGACTCTGCCGACTGCCGTACCCGCGATGATGACATCGCCGGTGTGAAGCGTACCGTTCTGCACCAGAATCGTTGCAATCGGGCCGCGTCCCTTGTCCAGACGCGCCTCAATGACGGTACCCTTTGCTCTGCGGTTCGGGTTCGCCTTCAGCTCGCGCACTTCCGCAACGAGCAGGATGTTTTCAAGCAGATCCTCAATGCCCTCGCCGGTCTTTGCAGAAACCGGCACGCAAATCGTATCGCCGCCCCACTCCTCGCAGACGAGCTCATGCTCAGTGAGCTGCTGCTTGACGCGCTCGGGGTTTGCGCCTTCCTTATCCATCTTGTTGATTGCAACAATGATTGAAACACCGGCCGCCTTTGCGTGGTGGATCGACTCAATCGTCTGCGGCATGATGCCGTCGTCCGCTGCAACAACGAGAATTGCAATATCCGTGATATTCGCGCCGCGGGCACGCATCGAGGTGAATGCCTCGTGTCCGGGCGTATCGAGGAAGGTGATGACCTTGCCGTCATGCTTGACCTGATATGCACCGATGTGCTGCGTAATGCCGCCCGCCTCGGTGTCCGTGACATGCGCATTGCGGATGCGGTCAAGGATCGAAGTCTTGCCGTGGTCAACGTGACCCATGACAACAACGACAGGGCAGCGCTCCTCCAGGGACTCCTCCGGATCCTCCTCATCGGTGATGAGGCGCTCCTCAATCGTGACAATGACCTCGTGCTCGACCTTTGCACCCAGCTCCTCTGCGACCAGAGATGCGGTGTCAAAGTCGATTTCCTCGTTGATATTCGCCATGACGCCGAGTCCCATCAGCTTCTTGATGACGTCGCGCACCTGCACCTTCAGACGGGTTGCAAGCTCGCTGACGACGATGCTGTCCGGAATCATGACCTTGAGCTGCTGCTTTCTTGCGCGCTCCAGCTCAAGACGGCGCAGCTTCTCCGCCTCGGTTTCTCTGGCCTTACCGGATTTTGCCTGCTGCTTTCTCTGCTGGGACTTCTGGTTGATCTTCTGCTTCTTCGCAACCAGGTTGTCGTTCTTGCCGCCTCTGCCCTGCGGAGCGATCTGCTCGTAGCGCTCATTGTACTTGTCGAGATCGACATAGGTACCGCGGGTATCGACCGTGTGGCGCTGCTGGCTCGGCTGCACCTCGGTCGCGGTTGCAAAGCCGCCCTCCATCTTGACCATCTCGCCGCGCTCCTGTGCCTTTGCGGGCTTCTTCGGGGTTTTCTGGATATTCCGCGGCTGCGGCTGCTTCTTCTGTGCAGATGCAGCCGGAGCAGTGCTCTGCGGCTTATCCTGTGCGGCAGCCTTCTGCTCGGCAGCACGCTTTTCGGCAGCAGCCTTCTGCTCTGCGGCAGCCTTGGCAGCAGCCTCTGCCTGCTTTCTCTGCTGTGCCTGCTGCTGAATCTTCTGATTGCGCTCACGGCGCGCAGCCTTTTCTGCCTGCTGCTTCTCATACATCGCGGCGCGCTCTCTTGCACGGCGCTCGGTTTCGGCAGCGGTCAGCACGCGCGGCCCTGCCGGTGCGGCATTCTCAGCTGCGGGTGCAGCAGCATCGGATACGGGCGCGGCAGGTGCCTCGGCGGGCGCCGCCGGTGCAGCGGTCTGCACGGGCTGTGCAGGCATTGCAGCAGCCTCCGGCTGAACGGCAGCTTCCGGCGCTGCGGGCCGTGCAGTCTGCTCGGCCGGCTTCTGCTTCTGCGGCTTTTCAGCCTTTGCAGGCTTCTTCACGTCCTTCGCATCCGTCTTCTTCGGACGCGCAACCGGCTCCGGCTTTGCGGCGCGGGTCGGCTTCTTGGCAGTCTGCTGCGGCTGTGCCGTTTCCGTGCGGTCGGCATAATACGCATCAAAATTCTTGACCTGATTTTCCTGCGTATAGCTTTCCAGCAGATAGTTCAGTTCGGCGTCCGTCAGCGCGGATGTCGGCTTTTTGGGCTTATCATCCAGCGCCGCGAGCCGGTCAATGATCTCCTGCGCGGGGCGATCCAGATCGGCAGCGAAGTCACTCAGCTTGATCTTATTTGTTGGCATAGGCATGTACCCCCTATCGGTTTCCGGCGGTCTATGCGGGACCGCGACTGGGCTTTCGGCATATCCGCACTGCGCAGCACGGATATGCATTTGTTACTTCAAGTCATCGGATTCCGGCAGCAGCGAAATCAGCTTTGCCGCGAATCCGTCCTCACACACGCCGAAAACGGCTGTCCGTTTCCGGAAATAGCATTTCAGCGTGTCCATATCAAACGGGAGCTTCCTGACGGGAAGCGTCCCTGCAAAATAGCGAACTTCCTTTTCCGTCTTTTCCGAGGCATCCGATGCAAGCAGAAACAGCTTCACGCTGCCCTGCTTCGCGGCCTCCGTGACTGCATCGAATCCGAGCAGCAGCTTTCCGGCCTTTCTGCACATCGTCAGGCTTGCGGTCAGACGGTTTTCCGCAGCATCAGGCATGACCGTTCCCCTCCTGCTGCGTCTGCTCCGCCGTCAGCATGGAAGCCTCCAGCGCAGCGTAAATCTCATCCGTAATGCGGCACGAGAACGCCTTTTCCAGCCTTCTCGCCTTGCGTGCGGCTTTGAGGCAGCTCATCTGCGGACAGATATATGCGCCGCGCCCTGCCTGCTTGCCGGTCGCATCCAGCAGGATCGTTCCGTCCTTCTGATGCACCACGCGGATCAGCTCGCGCTTCGGCTTCATCTCATTGCAGCCGAGGCACATCCGCATCGGTGTTTTCTTCGGCAGCATCGCCTCAGACCTCTGCGCCGCCGTCGAGCTGATCGAGCTCCGCAGCGTCCTCCATGATCTCATAGCCCTCGGCATCCGCGTCCTCGGATTCCGGCTCCGGATCCGGATACTGCGGCTTGATGTCGATCTTGTACTTGGTCAGCTTGGCAGCCAGCTTTGCATTCTGACCCTTGTTGCCGATGGCCAGCGAGAGCTGATCGTTCGGAACGATGACAGTCGCCGCATGGTTCTCCTCATCCTCAATCGTGGTGGAGATGACGGTCGCCGGTGCCAGTGCGCTGGTGATGAACTTCTCCGGATCCTCGGAATACGGAATGATGTCGATTTTCTCACCGTGGAGCTCGCTCAGCACCGCATTGATACGGGAGCTGTGCGGTCCGATGCAGGTGCCGATGGCATCGACGTTCGGATCATTGGAGCTGACCGCAATCTTGGAGCGGAAGCCGGCCTCGCGGGAAACCGCGTGGATCGTGACGGTGCCGTCCGCGATTTCCGGAATCGCTGCCTCAAACAGCTTCTCGACAAAGCCCTTATCGACGCGGGAGATGCGGACAATCGGGCGCTTTTCGCGGTTTGCAATCGTGGTGACATACACCTTGATCAGCTGGCCCTCTTTCAGCGGCTCGTAAACGCGGGTGGGCTTGCCGTCCACCATGGTTTCCGTAAAGAGCTGCTCATTGCGGGAGAGGTACAGCTCGGTATGCTCGTACTCGACCGTGACCGTGCCGCGGAGCGGGTCAATCTGCGTGACCTTGACCGTGATGATCTCGTGCTCCTTGGATTCAAACTTTTCCATCATCTGCTGACGGTTGATCGAGCGCAGATCCGTGCGGATGCTCTGCTTTGCGAACTGCGCGATGCTTCTGCCGAACTTCACCGGATCCAGCAGACATTCCACCAGATCGCCGAGCTCGCAGTTCGGATCGTAGAGCTTCGCCTGTTCGTAGCTGACCTCGTAATCCGTTTTCGGTTCGCCCTCCACAACGCTCTTCTTCATGTAAATGTCGAAGCGGTGGGTGGCGGGGTCGATCTCCACGCGGATGTCATCGTCCTCCGCATAGGGATACGCCTTCTGCGCGGCCTTCAGCATTGCGGCTTCGATCTTCTCGACCAGCAGTGCCTGCTCGACGCTGTTCTCGCTGCCGAGCGCGGACAGTGCCTCAAAGAACCCTTCATTCATGGCATATTTTCCTCCTAATAATCTTGCAGGCTTCATATTCTCAATGAAGCTGAGTTACCGTTTTCGGATGCGGCATCATTCAGCCGCGCGTTTGATCTCATCCTCCGCCAGATCGTCCAGACGGACATACGCGATGCCGGCCAGCGGCAGCGTCAGCGTTCCGGCTTCGGTTTCCAGCGTGAGATTTTCCTTGTCGCAGGATCTGAGCGTCCCGTTCAGGTCGCGGGCGCCATCCTCGGTCGGGCGGATCATGCGGACACGCACTCTGCTGCCCTCGCACGCATCGAAATGCGTCGAACGGATCAGCTCGCGCTCCAGCCCCGCAGAGCCGACCTCCAGCGTATAGGACTGCGGGATCGGATCCAGCTCGTCAAGGAGCTTGTTGAGCGGACGTGTCACGTTTTCGCAGTCCGTGATGTTGACCGGACGCTCCATATGATCGAGGAACACGCGCAGATACCACATTGCGCCCTCCTTCTCAAACCGGACGTCCCAGACGATCAGCCCCTGCTCCTCCGCAATGGGCTGCACCAGCTCGTAGATACGGCTTTCCGTACCGCCGAATTTTCTGATCTTCATAGCATTCCCATACTCCCTGACAATTTCAGATTCCGTGTGACGGTGCCGAAACATAAAACAAAGACCGGAATTGGATTTCCGGTCTTTGTCATCTCACTGTTACACTATCGCTATCATACCACTTTTCCGCGAAAAATGCAAGCAATTTTGCGTTTTTTCAGGCGCTTTTCTATTTTCCGCACAATTATATATATAGATTGAATAATATTTTCGTGATATTGACAAGCAATAAAATTCAAATTTTGTTGCATATACTCCTTTTGTGATGCCTGTGAACAGCGCGGCTCTTTCCCGCCGGTTGACTTTTGCGGCATTTCATGGTACAATAGTGTGAAACTTTTCATTATCCCGGAGATACGGAGAAAGCGGTGAATCAGCTTGCACCAGCGACAGCAGATGTTCCAGAATATCATACTTCCGGCAGCAGCCGCTCTGATTACGGTATGCTGTCTGTACCGCTGCGGCAGCAATACCGACCGCAATGATCCGGTGCAGACGGCGCTGCTTTCCGCGGCGGACACAACCGCTGCGGATACAACAACCCGCCCGGTCACGACGGCCGTGACCACTACGACAGCGACAACCACCACAACCGCCACAACCACGACCACAACCGTCACAACAACCACCACGGCAACAACGACAACGCTCACGACCACGACGACCGCCACCACGGCGGCAGTCACGGAAATCACCATCGGGGAGATTCCGGCGTTCACGACCGAGTATCACAGCCCGGAGCCGGACGCACACGGCCTGACCGCACAGGACTACGCGTTTCTCAGCGACACCGTGTTCGTCGGGGACAGCATTTGCAGCGGCCTGCGCGTATACAAGATTCTGCCCGATGACAATGTAGTCGCAAAGGGCTGCGTCGGCGCACGCAATATCTTTGATTATACATTCCCGGTGCGCGGGAAGGAATTCGGCGTAACCTATTCCCTTTCTTTGCTGAAGCCGAAGTATGTCGTCTTTTCCATGGGCATGAACGACGTCAATATGACATCAGCGGAAAAATACTGCGAAAACTACGATTTTCTGCTGAAAACGCTGCATACTGTTCTGCCGGAATCCAAGTTCTTCGTCGCGTCCGTCACGCCGATTGCCGCAGACTGCACATTCAGCACCAATGCCAAAATCAATGCGCTGAACGCAGCGATGCAGGAGCATCTCAAGGACAGCGACGATACCTATGTCGATATTGCGGAAGGGCTGAAAATCTGGGACGGCTCTCTGCGTTCAACGTACAGCGGCGGCGACGGCATCCACCTCGCGCCGGATGCATATTATATCCTGCTCAATTCGCTCTGCGACGAGCTCGTTGACACCAAGGTCGTCGGCGGATGGAAAAACGGCGTCGCCTACGGCTGGGCAAAAAAGAAATGAAAGATCAAAAACTGCGTGCCGGCTTTTTGCCGGCGCTCGCTTTATCGCAGAATTTGACAGGAACCGCAATATCTGCATATGAAAGCCCTGTTATGCACAATATATTTTCTTCGCACCTGCTGTCTTTTCATGAAACGTATGAACATTTCATGAAATCGGGACGGCAGGGCTTTCTTTTTTTCCTGTTTTGTGCTATAATAGTAGGGTATCATGCCGTACTATACGGCAAAGGAGGTCAAAGAGTTGGATCAGCCCGTATATGCACTCGGCATTGACGTCGGATCAACGACTGTCAAGACCGTAGTGATCGACGATAACAAGCAGATTCTGTCCCATTGCTACCAGCGCCACATGTCCCGCGTCCGTGAAACCGTCGCGGAGCAGATTGCAGCACTGCAAAAGCAGTTCCCGGATGCACTGTTCCGGATCTGCATTACCGGCTCCGCAGGACTCGGTCTTGCACAGAGCGCGGATATTCCCTTTGTGCAGGAGGTTCACGCTGCATTCCTCGCGGTCAAATCCGATTATCCGGATGCCGATGTTGTCATTGAGCTCGGCGGAGAGGACGCGAAGATGATCTTCCTGACCGGCGGCGTGGAGCAGCGCATGAACGGCTCCTGCGCAGGCGGCACCGGCGCGTTCATCGACCAGATGGCGACGCTGCTCGGCATCACCGCGGACGAGCTCGACAGAATCTCGCTCCAGGCGGAGAAGCGCTACCCGATTGCATCGCGCTGCGGCGTGTTCGCAAAGTCTGATATTCAGCCGCTGCTCAATCAGGGCGCAAGACGTGAGGACATTGCGGCCAGCATCTTCCAGGCCGTTGTCGATCAGACCGTTTCCGGCCTGGCACAGGGCAGAACGATTGAAGGCACCGTGCTGTTCCTCGGCGGCCCGCTCTCCTTCCTCAAGGGGCTGCGGCAGGCCTTTGTCCGGACGCTCAAGCTCGATGACGAACACGCGATCTTCCCGGAGAACGCCCCCGTTTTCGTCGCCTACGGCTGCGCGATGTACGCGGCACAGTCCTGCGCGCCCGCCGCGCTCGCGGAAACCATGGAGAAAATCGAACATGCGGAGGCAGGCGGCAATACCGTCACAAGCGAGCCGCTGTTCCGCTCCCGCAAGGAATATGAACAGTTCATCGAACGGCACAAGGCGCATGACCTGCCCTTTGCCGATCTGCGCACGGCGACCGGCAATGCCTATCTCGGCATCGACGCCGGTTCCACGACCACCAAGCTCGTGCTGATTACCGAAAACGGCGACCTGCTGTATCAGTATTACGCCGCAAACCGCGGACAGCCCCTTGACCGCATCGTCAAGCAGCTGAAAAAGATCTACGCCGACAAGAATCCCGATCTGCATATCCGTGCATCGGCGGTCACCGGCTACGGCGAGGACTTTATCCGCGCCGGTCTTGGCATTGACTTCGGCATTGTGGAAACCGTCGCGCATTTCAAGGCCGCATCTTACTTCTGCCCGGACGTCGATTTTATCATGGATATCGGCGGGCAGGACATCAAATGCTTCAAGATCCGAAATCACAGCATTGACAGCATCATGCTGAACGAGGCATGCTCCTCCGGCTGCGGCTCGTTTATCCAGAGCTTTGCGCAGGCACTCGGCTATGAAATCGCGGATTTCTCCGAGCTCGGCCTGTTCGCGGCGCATCCGGTCGATCTCGGCTCCCGCTGCACCGTGTTCATGAACAGCTCTGTCAAGCAGGCGCAGAAGGACGGCGCCACCGTCGAGGACATCTCCGCGGGTCTGTCGTCCTCCATCATCAAGAACGCCGTTTACAAGGTCATCCGTGCAAAATCCGTGGAGGAGCTCGGCGAAAATATTGTCGTGCAGGGCGGCACCTTCCTGAACGACGCGGTGCTGCGCTCGTTTGAGATGGAACTCGGCCGCGACGTCATCCGTCCGGCAATCTCCGGTCTGATGGGCGCATTCGGTGCGGCGCTCTACGCAAAGGAACACGCGCCTGCAGAAACCAGAACCATTTCTGCGGAAAGTCTGACGGATTTCAGCTACCAGACCAGAAGCGCGAAATGCGGCGGCTGTACCGCGCACTGTGCGCTGAACGTCGTCATTTTCCCGGACGGCAGCCGCTATATCTCCGGCAACCGCTGCGAAAAGGGCGCAGGCAAAGCGAAATCCGATGAGATTCCGTCGCTGTATGATTATAAATACAACCTGATTCTTGAACAGGCGAACCGCCCTGTCCGCGGCGAAAAGCCGGTTGCTGCGGTCGGACTGCCGCTGGCGCTCTCGTTCTACGAGCAGATGCCGTTCTGGACGGCGCTGTTCACGGAGCTTGGCTTTGCCGTAAAGCTCTCTCACGAAAGTGACCGCGAGATGTATTACAAGGGACAGCATACGATTCCCTCGGATACGGTCTGCTATCCCGCCAAACTGGCGCACGGACATATCGAGGATCTGCTTGAACAGGGCGTTGATTTCATCTTCTGGCCTTGCATGAGCTACAACTTCGACGAGGGCAAGAGCGATAACCACTACAACTGCCCGGTCGTTGCATATTATCCGGAGCTGCTCCGCGCAAACAACAGCCGTCTGACAGAGGAAAACTTCATCACGCCGTATATGGATCTGAACCGCAAAAAGGGCGTGTGCCTTGCAATGAAGCATGCGCTCGCAAAATACCGGATTCCGGCGGGCAGGCTGAAAGCGGCGCTGGATGCGGCATATACTGCACAGGAACAGTACCGCAGATCCATTGCAGATGAGGCGCAGCGGATCATTGACACGGCGCGCGCAGAGGGCAGAAAAATCATTGTTCTGGCGGGCAGACCGTACCACATCGACAAAGAAATCAACCACGGCATTCACAAGCTGATTGCAAGCCTCGGCATGGCGGTCATCACAGAGGATTCCGTCGCGGCGCTCGCGGATCCGGGCAAGCTCGGCGTCCTGAACCAATGGACATACCATTCCCGCCTGTACCGCGCGGCGAATTACGTCACCGGGCAGCCGGATATGCAGCTGGTACAGCTGGTATCGTTCGGCTGCGGCATCGACGCTGTCACAACGGATGAGGTGCGCACAATTCTGGAGCGCGGCGGCAAGCTGTATACGCAGCTGAAAATCGATGAGATCAACAACCTCGGTGCGGCAAAGATCCGTCTGCGGTCGCTGGTCGCGGCGATGGAGGAAAGCCCTGCGCCCGTACAGCAGCCTGCACCCGAGCCCGTTCCCGTCTGAACCCTTACGGAGGCTGTATGCGCTTTTGCTCCGAACTGAAAAAATACCTGCTCCGGGCAGCCGCCGCAGTCTGCGGCAGCGTGTTCGGCTGGGCAGTGATTGAAAACACCGCGCTGCTCTGTGTCAGCAGATATACCGCAGATATTCCCGGACTGCCCCGCATCGTCCAGATCTCCGATCTGCACAAGCGGCAGTTCGGCAGGCACCAGAAGCGCCTGATCCGCAGGGTCAGGTCGCTGAATCCGGAGATCATCGTCATCACCGGCGATCTGGTTTCCCGTGACGTCACGGATTTCACCGGCACGGAACAGCTGCTCCGGCAGCTGTCGGCCATTGCGCCCGTCATCACGGCAAACGGCAACCATGAGGGCGACCTGACGCCGGAGAACTATGCAGCATTCTGCCGTGCGGTGCGCCGCGGCGGCGCCGTGCTGCTCGAAAACGAAGCCGTCACATGCAAGGGCATCCGCTTTGCCGGACTGTTTCTGCCGCGTCCCTATTTCCGCGGCGGCGGCCTGCTCGGCTTTTCCGGCGAGAAGGACTGCACCGCTGCGGATGTCACAGAGCTGCTCGGCCCTTGTACGGAACAGACCGTGCTGCTTGCACACAATCCGCTGTTCTTCCCCGCATATGCGGAATGGGGCGCTGCCCTGACGCTTTCGGGGCATATTCACGGCGGCGCTGTCAGACTGCCCGGCATCGGCGGACTGCTTTCCCCGGCGCGGAAATTCATGCCGCGCTACGACAAGGGCTGCTTCCGCATCGGCGAACAGCAGATGATCGTCAGCGGCGGGCTCGGCAAGCTGCGGCTGTTCAATCCGCCGGAGCTCTGTCTGATCACCGAAAAAACGACCTGATTCCGGCATTTCCGGCAACGGTGATGCAGAAAGCGCTGAAACATGCGGAATCTGCGTATCACCCGCCGTCATCCGGGGCATGCTCTCCCTGCAAAGACTGACCGCAGGCTCCCGGCCTGAAAGGATACAAGAATAAGAATGATAGAACGCAGAAAATACCGGCACCTGTTCTCGACCATCTGCGGGATCCTGCTGCTCGGCATTCTGACACTCTGGTTTGCCGTGACATGGGACCGGAACTACGCGGATGTCATCATCGCGCCGTTCTTCCGGCGCGGCAACTGGGTCGTTGTCCTGATCTACACGTTCCTGACAGCGATTGTCTACAAAGCCTACCGATGTACGCGCTTCGGTTATCTCAAGCGCAGCGATCTGATCTATTACCAGCTGATCGGCACCGCGATTGTCAATTTTATCACCTATTTTCAGATCAGCGTCATCGGCCGCCGGTTTCTGGCAGTTGCGCCGATCCTGCGGATGACGCTCGCGGATTTCATCACGATCATCAGCGCTGCATTTCTCATCAGCAGACTGTATTTCCGGCTCTACCCCCCGCGCAGGCTCGTGGTCGTGTACGGCTCTCACAGGGCAGAGGAGCTTGTGCTGAAAATGAGCACCCGCGTGGATAAATATATGATCTGCGAAAGCATCAGCTGCACGGAGGGACTGAAAGCCATCACCGCAAAGCTGAGCGGCTTTGACGGCGCAATCCTCTGCGATATTCCCGCAGAACTGCGCAATGATCTGCTGAAATACTGCTGCGGACACCGGATCCGCGCCTACACGGCGCCGAAGATCTCAGATATTCTGATGCGCGGCGGCGACGAGCTCCGCCTGTTCGATACGCCGCTGATTCTCTGCCGCAACGAGGGACTGACGCCGGAGCAGCGCTTTTTCAAGCGCATCTTCGATGTCATTGTTTCGGCGGTCTGCCTCCTGCTGTTCTCGCCGGTCATGCTGGCCTGTGCGGCAGCGATCCGTCTGGAGGACGGCGGCCCGGTTCTTTACCGGCAGCGGCGTCTGACAAGGGACGGCGCCGTCTTTGACGTGCTGAAATTCCGCAGCATGATTCCGAATGCAGAAGCGGACGGAGAAGCCGTCCTCGCTGCGGACGACGACAAACGCATCACCAAGGTCGGCAAAGTCCTCCGGCGGTTCCGTCTGGATGAACTGCCGCAGCTGATCAATATTCTGCGCGGCGAGATGTCGCTGGTCGGCCCGCGTCCGGAACGTCCGGAGCTGACCGCCGCCTATACCGCACAGTATCCCGAATTCCCCTACCGCTTACAGGTCAAGGCCGGGCTGACCGGCTATGCGCAGGTCATCGGCACCTACGATACGGAGCCGATTGACAAGCTGAAAATGGATCTGATCTATATTGAGCAGTATTCGCTGCTCATGGACATTCAGATTCTGCTGATGACCTTCAAAACCGCGCTGTTCCCGCCGCGCACGAACGCAGCGGAGCTCGCTGCCCTGCAAAAGACTGAGAACGGCACGGAATCATCCCCGAACAATAAGGAGTAAACCGCACATGCAACAACAAACCAGACTGCCGGTTGCCGCCGTCATTATGGCGGGCGGAAAGGGCGAACGCTTCTGGCCGAAAAGCCGCGTGCAGTGTCCGAAGCAGTTTCTCGCGCTGACCGGCGACGGCGAAACCATGCTGCAAAAAACCTTCCGGCGCATCCGCAGCATCGTTCCGCCAGAGAAGATCTATGTCGTCACAAACGGCGAATATATGACGCTTGTTCAGGAACAGCTGCCGGAGGTTCCGACGGAAAATCTGCTCAGAGAACCCGCCGCACGCAATACGGCACCGTGCATCGCGCTGGCTGCCGCCGTGATCCGGAAGCGCCTCGGTGACGCAGTCATGCTGGTGCTCCCGGCGGATCACCTCGTCCGGCACACCTCGCTCTGCACCGACGTCCTCTGCCGTGCGGCATCCGCAGCGGAGGAAACCGGCGCACTCATCACCATCGGCATTACGCCGTCCTACCCGGAAACGGGATACGGCTATATTGCATTTTCCCGCGCCGATGACGCCCCAGCGGGCGTCTACCGCGCAGACAGCTTCCGGGAAAAGCCCGATGCCGAAACCGCAAGGGCATATGTCGAATCCGGCAGCTACCTCTGGAACAGCGGCATGTTCGCGTGGAAAGCAAGCACGTATCTTGACGCGCTGAAAACGCATCTGCCCGCAGCCGCAGACATTGCGGATACGCTCAGCGAAGCCTGTGACACGCCGGATTTTTCCGCCGTACTCGCAGAGCAATTCCCGAAGATGCCCTCAATCTCAGTCGATTTCGGCATTCTGGAAAAGGCAGAGCGGATCTACACGATCCCCGGCACCTTCGGCTGGGACGATGTCGGCAGCTGGCCGGCACTCCGGCGCGTCGCAAAGACCGATACCAACGGCAATTACCGTGACGGAGATATCCTCACGGTCGGCACGGCAAACTGTGTGTTTTCCGGCGGCAAAAAACTGATCGCGGCAGTCGGGCTGCATGAGATCATCGTGGTCGATACCGACGACGCCCTGCTTGTCTGCGACATGGACGCTGCACAGAACATCAAAAAGATCACCGAAATGCTCAGGGAGCAGGGCCGAGGCGAGCTGCTGTAAGCAGAAACGCCGCAGGAAGAAAAAACGGAGGATACGGATATGGAAGAACTGAACGGCGAGCTGATTCTTCATCAGCTCAGAAAAAGCTACACGCCGGCACTGATCGGCCTAGCTGTGCTCTTCACCGCAGCAGGATGCTGCACGGCAATCTCCGCTGTCAAGCGCGGCATTCCCGATATTGTGACCGTGATCCTCGCCGCAGCCGCTGCGGTGCTGCTGATCCTTCTGCTGGTCATCCTGTTCAAGTGGATCTTCATCTCAAAACACAAGGTATTAAAGCCGTTCGGCAATGCAATCGCCATGGCGGGCTGCATCCGTGCGGGCGGCACCTTTGCAATCTGGAAGACCCCGCCCTACCGCAAATATCCGCTGATTATCACGGAGGAGTATATTGTCTGCCCGGCGCGGGTGCAGAGCTACCTGCCGCTGAGCGAGATTTCGTCCGTGCAGCGCTGCGTCCTGAACAACGCAGGCGTTCTGCGCTGTCTGCTGAAAGCACACAGCCGCTATGCAGCTGCCGCAGCGCTCTCCGTATCCCGCAAGGACCGCGCCTATCACAAGCGGCATCCGCTGCCCGATACCGAAATATTTGACATGCTGATCCTGCGGGATCAGAAAAAGAAACAGCATCATTATGCGGTTTCCGCCGCAGATTTCCATGATGTACTCGCATTCATCCGCGAATACCAGCCGGAGGCGGTATTCAGGCCGGATAAAACCGTTTAAGGAGATTCTTGACTCATGAAACACGCACTGATCACCGGCATCACCGGACAGGACGGCTCCTATCTTGCGGAGCTGCTGCTGGAAAAAGGCTATGAGGTTTACGGCATCTGGCGCCGGAAGAGCGTTGTTGACTACGGCAACATCGCGCATATCAAAGACCGGATCCATCTGATCTATGCGGATATGACAGACATTGTTTCGCTGATGACCGCCATGCGCATCTCGCAGGCGGACGAGGTCTACAACCTCGCCGCACAGAGCTTTGTTGCGACAAGCTGGGAACAGCCGATCGCAACGGCAGACATTGACGCGCTGGGCGTGACAAATCTGTTGGAGGCCATCCGCACGGTCAGGCCGGAGGCACGCTTCTATCAGGCCTCGACCTCGGAGATGTTCGGCAAGGTGCAGGAGATCCCGCAGAAGGAAACAACCCCGTTTTATCCGCGCAGCCCCTACGGCGTCGCAAAGCTCTACGGCCACTGGATCACAAAAAATTACCGCGAGAGCTTCGGGCTGTTCACCTGCTCGGGCATTCTGTTCAATCACGAATCGGAGCGCCGCGGCAAGGAGTTTGTCACGCGCAAGATCACCGATGCGGCCGCAAGAATCGCGCTGGGCGTGCAGGACTGCGTCGAGCTCGGCAATCTGGACGCCAAGCGTGACTGGGGACATTCCAAAGACTATGTCCGCGCGATGTGGCTGATGCTCCAGCAAGACGAACCGGATGACTACGTCGTTGCAACCGGTGAAACCAGAACCGTCCGCGAATTCGCGGAATGCGCATTCCGCGCGGTCGGCATTGCAATCGAATGGCAGGGCGAAGGCGCCGGTACCGTCGGCATCAACAAGGCAAACGGTCAGACGGTCGTCAAGGTGAACCCGAAGTTTTACCGTCCTGCGGAGGTCGAGCTGCTGCTCGGCGATCCGTCCAAAGCGGAACAGAAGCTCGGCTGGAAGCGTGAGATTTCCTTTGACGAGCTGGTTTCCCGCATGGCAAAGCATGATTATGCGCTGGTGCAGCACGAACTTTCCGCTGCACAGTAAGAGGCTGCGCCCATGAACATTGCATTTGACGCAAGCCCGCTGACCGGCGACCTGATCTCCGGTGTCGGCTGGTGCGAAGCGTATCTCACGGAGGCGCTTTCACGGCTGCATCCGGAGCAAAGTTATCGCTTTGAATATTTCACGCTGCGTTCGCCGGAAGAAAAGGTTCGGCGGATGCAGCCGTTTGTGCGGGAGAATATCCCGCTGCATCCGGCAACATGCTCCCCGCTGCTCTACCGGATGCTGACCAATTTTATCCCTGTGCCGTACCGCGCCTTTCAGGGGAAATGGGCAGATATTACGCATTTTTTCAATTATATCGTTCCGCCCGGAGTACACGGGAAAACCGTCGTCACCGTGCATGACATGGTGCTGCGCGCCTATCCGGAAACGATGCGCACCCGCACCAGAATCCTGCTGGAAACCGGCCTGAAGCGCTCAATGAAGCGCGCCGACCGCATTGTCACGGACAGCGAATTCTCCCGCAGAGAAATCATAAAATATTATCCGGAATTTGCAGAGAAGATCCGCGTGGTTCCGTGCGGCGTGGATACAAAGCGGTTCGCACCGGCTTCCGATGCGGAAATTGCCCGCGTCAAAAAGGCGCACAGCCTGCCGGACAAATACTTTCTGTATCTCGGCACGCTGGAGCCGCGCAAAAATCTTGTGCGGCTGATCGAGGGCTACGGTATTCTCAGAAAGCGTCTGCCCGATGCACCGGAGCTGGTGCTCGCAGGCGGCAAGGGCTGGCATTACGAGGAAATCTTTGCTGCGGCGGAACAGCCGGCTGTCAGAGGGCATGTGCATTTTCCGTCGTATATCCCGTCCGGCGACATGGCAGCGCTCTATTCCGGTGCAGTCGGATTTGTGTTTCCGTCGCTGTATGAGGGCTTCGGTATGCCGCCGCTTGAGGCAATGGCATGCGGCTGCCCGGTGCTCTGCTCCAAGGCTGCGTCGCTGCCGGAGGCAGTCGGAAATGCAGCGCTGCTCTGCGACCCGATGAAGCCGGACATGATCGCATCCGGCTTGCAGCTGATGATCAGGCCGGAGGCTGCGCGGCAGAAGATGCGGGAATTCGGCTTTGCAAGAGCCGCCGAAATGAGCTGGGATACCGCCGCAGAAAAGCTGTTCGCGGTTTATCGGGAGCTTGGCGCATGAAGCTATACAAAATCAGAAAAACCGCTGTCATCCTTGCAGCCGTCGTTCTTTCCAGTCTGGTGATTGCAAATCTGTTTGCATATCTGCTGTTTGACGGACAGGCGGTCAACCGGGTGCATCTGGCAAGCCATGCCGCCCGGGATGTTTTCGGCAATCTTGAATCCGCTGCGGAACAGTTCGATCTGCCGGAACACGGTACTGTTTTCATATCCGGGCGCTGCGCGGACAGACATGCGATTGCATGGCTCTGTGCAGATACGGAATCCGGCGAACAGATCCTTCTGGACGGCAGCAGAGCCGGAGCGGAAACGGATTACTGGACAGCGGAGATCAAAGACGGAAAAATTCAGCAGGTCTGGTATGCGTATCACCCGCTGACGGAGAGCGATCTGCATCCGTATACATGGGAGATGCAGCGGGCATCCGTCCGGTTTGAGATTTTTCCGCTGCATATCCGTGATGCGTGGGTAAACGACCGCGGCCTGATCGGATACTGGGCAAAAGGAGAAGCAAATGGATCATAAGGGCACCGTCACGCTGGAAACAGAACGGCTCATCCTGCGGCGCTTTGCCGTATCGGATGCAGCAGATATGTACCGGAACTGGGCATCCTCAGCAGAGGTTGCGCGCTATCTGACATGGGAACCGCATCCGTCGGAAGAGGCAACCGCGGAGCTGCTGGCGGAATGGGTGAAAGAATACGAAAAGCCGGAAACCTATAACTGGGTACTTGTGCTGAAAGAATCGAATATGCCGGTCGGGAATATCAGCGTGGTCAATATCAGTGAGAATACAGCCTGCGCATCGCTCGGCTGGTGCCTCGGAACGGCATGGTGGGGACAGGGCTATATGCCCGAAGCCGGAAACGCCGTCCTCAGATTCCTGTTTGAATCGGTCGGCTTCCGCCGCGTCTGGGCCAATCACGATGCGGACAACGCGAAGTCCGGGCGCGTGATGCAGAAAATCGGCATGCAGAAAGAAGGCGTGCTCCGGCAGCACGGCTTTGCAAAAGGCAGAATTTTTGACGATGTCCGGTACGGCATCCTTGCAGAAGAATATCGGAGCATGCTGCATGAATGAACAGAAGAACCGTCCGCGGCTGCTGATTACGGGCAAGGCCTACGATCCGCACATCGGCGGAATCGAAACCGTCATGCAGCAGACCGCTGAATTTATGCGCAAATACGCGAAAACAAAAGTGCTCTGCTGCCGCGATAACCCCGGCATGACCAAAAAAGACCGCATCCGCCGTGTTCCCGTGACTTATTCCGGCAGCTTCGGAACGGTCGCATCCTGCCCGGTGTCACTCTCCTATATCGGTGATTTCCGGCGAAAGGTCATGCTCGCGGATACCGTGGAGCTGCACCTGCCGTTTCCGCTTGCAGACCTCGCGCTGCTGCTTTCAGGCTACAAGGGACGCGTGGTCGTGGCCTGGCACAGTGACGTGGTGCGCCAGAAGCTGATGCTCCGGCTTTACAAGCCGCTGATGAAATGGCTCTTAAAGCGTGCGGATGCGATTCTGGTCGCTACGCAGGCTCATATCGACAGCTCGCCGTATCTGCGGGACTTCCGCGAAAAATGCGTGATCGTCCCCTACGGCATTGACCCCGCTGTATACGAACAGCGGCCGCATCTGACGCCGCTGCAAAATCATCTGCATGACAAAACCGCAAAGAAGATTCTGTTCACCGGCAGGCTGGTCTATTACAAGGGCGCGGACGTTCTGCTGGAGGCATTTGCCCAAACCCGCGAAAATGCGGAGCTGTTTCTCGCAGGCAGCGGCGTGCTCGAACAGGAACTGAAAGAACGTGCCGCAGCACTCGGCATTGCGGCGCGCGTGCATTTTCTCGGACGGCGCATGACGCCGGAGCTCCGTGATATGTTCGCGGACTGCGATCTCTTCGTGCTGCCGTCCGTCGCAAACAGCGAAGCGTTCGGCATTGTGCAGCTGGAGGCGATGGTCTACGGCAAGCCTGTAATCAATACCGCGCTGCCGACCGGCGTGCCGCTGGTCAGCATCCACGGCGAAACCGGCCTGACCGTCCCGCCTGCGGATCCCGAAGCGCTTGCGCAGGCGATGGACACGCTGCTTTCCGACGACGCACTCCGGGCGCAATACGGAAACGCAGCAAGAGAACGTGTCCTCCGCGCGTTTTCGCTGGAAACAGTCATGCGAAAAACACGGGCAGTGCTGCTGCCCAATGACACGCGGAAACAACCGAAACGGCGGTGATACAATGAAATCTCTGATTCTCGGTGCAGCGGGCTTTGTCGGCGCTTATGCGATCCGGCAGCTTGCGGCAGACGGCATGACCGTCCATGCGGCAAAGCTCCCGGCAGAGCAGATCGCACAGGATTGCGAAGCGCTCTGCACCGTGCATGATCTTGATATTCTCGACGCAGACGCGACAGAAGCGCTGCTTCGGGATGTGCAGCCGGACTGCATTCTGCATCTCGCGGCACAGAGCTCGGTTGCGCTCTCATGGAAAAAGCCGCAGCTGACGGCCGACATCAACATCAAAGGCACGGTCAATCTGCAGGAGGCCGCCAGAACACTGCCGCAGCAGCCGCGCATTCTGCTGATCGGCTCCGGCGAGGAATACGGCGCACTGAAGCCGGAACAGATCCCCGTCAAAGAGGATACCCCCCTGCACCCTGCCAATGTCTACGCAGCGACCAAAGCAGCCGCGGAACAGTTCGCACAGCTTTACGTCCGCGCATACGGCATGAACATTGTGCTGGTGCGGGCGTTCAATCATTTCGGCCCCGGACAGCGGCCGGATTTTGTCGCCGCGGATTTCTGCAGGCAGGCCGCAGAGATTGAATGCGGACTGCATGAACCGGTCATCCGGACAGGCAATCTCTCTGCAAAGCGCGATTTCACCGACGTCCGCGACATTGTGCGCGCCTACGCGCTGCTGCTGCAATCCGGCAAAGCAGGAACCGTTTACAACGTCGGCAGCGGCAGAGCAATCGCTGTTTCGGAGATTCTGGATATGATCCGTTCACAGTGCCGCGTCCCCTTTGCCGTGGAAACCGATCCCGCAAAGCTGCGGCCGGTCGATGTACCGGTCATCGCGGCGGACATTTCCAGGCTGACGGCGGATACCGGCTGGTTTCCGCAGATTCCGCCCGCGCAGACGGTTTCCGATATGCTGGAATCGGCGCGCAGGCTTTTGAAGGAGCAGGCATGATACAAAAACTGCACGAACTCTACCAATACCGCGAAATGATCGCAAGCCTTGTCCGGAAGGATCTGAAAGGGCGCTACAAGGGCAGCGTGCTCGGCTTTCTCTGGACGTTCATCAACCCGCTCTTGCAGCTTCTGGTCTATACGCTGGTCTTTTCGGAGATTCTGAAAAGCGGCATCCCGAATTATTATCTGCATCTGTTTGTTGCGCTGGTACCGTGGATCTTTTTTGCATCCTCGCTGACGACCGGTGCCAAGCTCGTGCTCGACCAGAAGAACATGATCCGGAAAATATATTTCCCGCGGGAGGTGCTGCCGGTCGCCTATACGGTCAGCAGCTTCTGCAATATGCTGTTTTCGTTCATTATCGTATTCGCAGTGATTGCGGTCACGGGATACGGCATCAGCTTTGCCGCGCTGCCGTGGCTGATTCCGGTGATGGCCATTCAGTTTCTGCTGGTGCTCGGCATCAATCTGATTACCTCGTCTGTCACGGTCTATATCCGCGATCTGGAGCATATCATGGGCGTGCTGAGCATGGCATGGATGTATCTGTCACCGGTTGTGTACGGCATCGACTTTCTGACGGAGAGATGGAAGCGGCTGTATCTCCTCAACCCGATGGCTCCGCTGATTCTTTCCTACCGCGATATTCTATATTATAAACGCGCGCCGCAGCCGCATCTTCTGGGGCTTGCACTGGCAGTCACGCTGCCGGTGCTTGCAGCGGGAATCCTGATCTTCTCCCGTCTGCAAAGGCGCTTTGCTGAGGAACTCTGATGGAAAAACTGACAAAGAATCTTCGCAGATATCTCCCGCTGATTGCGTGTGCGGCAGCGCTGCTCTGGCTGTTTTACCAGATCTATCCGCTGCTGTTTGCCATACATGACGATCTGCGCAATTATACGCTGGTGCGCCGCGGCATCCTCGCGGAAAACGCGCTGCACTCTGCAAAGCAGGGCAGGATTTCGCATCTGTGGAATCATTTTCTGCTCGGCTTTCCGTTTCTGCTCAATAAGGCATGGTTTTATAAGCTGGTACAGTACGGCACGCTGCTGTTTGACCTCGCGGCGCTGTACCTGCTGCTGAAACAGGAAGCAGGCCGCAGATTTGCCGCACTGAGCGTGATGCTGACGACCTCATGGTTCTGCATCAACGCGAACCACAATCTGCTGATCGCCTATGCCTTCTGTCATCAGCTGCCGGTCGGCCTGCTGCTCCTGTCGCTGTATTTCTTCGGAAAGCGGCTCAGGAGCGGGAAAAAGGCACATACCGTCATAAGCTGCCTGTTTCTGCTGCTGAGCTGCATGATTTATGAGGCGTTCGTCGCGGCACTGCTGATCTTCGCGGTCTGGGCGCTGACGGTCACAGAGCAGGATACCGGCTGGTTTGCCTATCTGCGGAATGCCTCCGGACGGATGCTCCCGCAGACCGGTACCGCGTTTGCATACTGCATTGTCTATTTCAGCTGGCAGTATGTGTATCCCTCCGCTTACGACGGCACCGCGCTGATGCTGAAACAACCGTTTGTCAGCCTGTCCGCGCTCACCACATACAGCGCATCCATGCTCCCGGTTTCGGAGCTCATGCGCATGGGACGCGACGGCATCATGACCGTCGGCGGGTTTCTGACACATCTGACGCACCCCGCGCCGTGGATCTGTGCGATTCTGACCGCATCGGCGGTCTGTCTGCTGCTCCCCGACCTGAAAACGGACACGAAAACGCTCCGGCGGATGCTGCTGATCACCGGCATCGGAACATTTGTCCCCTGCATCATGATCAGCTTCAGCGAAAAATATATCGAATGGCACCGCCGCGGTACAACGGGCTATGTCCCGAGCTTTTACAGCTATTTCTTTCTTGTGGCCGCGATTGCTGCTGTCGGCATTCTGCTGTACCGGACAGCGGCTGCCCGTCCGCAGAAGCAGACCGTCCGCGTCATCCTGACCGCCTCGGTTTTCTGCATGACGCTTTCTGCGGGCTGCGTCAATGACATCTGGAAAGAGCATTTCTCAAACCAGCTCCGGCATTTCCGCAGCTTTGACCAGTCGATCTCCGCGGCGCCGTTCACCGAATGCGACAGCAGCTGGCAGCTGTTCGCACCGGAGCATGAGGGCATTCACCGCGCCGCAAATTATACGCAGGATTACATGAAGATCTATAATCCTGCGGACATCGCGTTCGTCAACAGGCAGGATGCGCTCGATCCGGACAAGCGGATCCTCTGTATCCGTTCCGCGGAAGCAGACAGCTATACGGTCATCAGCGAAACCGACGCGCAGTTCCTGACCGGTTCCGTTACCGTCCGCACGCTGCACACCGGTTCGCTGACCGTGGATCTCACAGATCAGGACGGCAATCCTCTGAAATATGAAAACGTGCGCGACGGCGACCTGCTCACGGCGCCGGACGGCGCGCAGTTCGATCTGCTGCACAGCTTCCCGCTGTGACGGCAGCATACAGAACAGTACCGGAAATCCAATCATGCAGAACGGGAACAGCGCAGACAGCCAATGAAACGGAGGGACATCGCTTGCACGCGATCGAGATACAGAATCTGACCAAAAAATTCCGCATTTACGCCGATCAGGGGCAGTCGCTCAAGGAGAAGCTCCTCTCGAAAAAGCGGCGGAAATACGAGGAACGCACCGTACTCGACGGCATTTCCCTGACCGTGGAGCCGGGCGAGGCCATCGGACTGGTCGGAAAAAACGGCAGCGGCAAATCCACGCTTTTGAAGCTGATGAGCCGTATTCTATATCCGGACGGGGGCAGCGTGAAGCTGAACGGCAGAGTTTCCTCTCTGATCGAGCTCGGCGCCGGATTCCACCCGGATATGACAGGACGGGAAAACATCTTCACCAACGCCTCAATCTTCGGGCTGACGCATAAGGAAATCGAAGCACGGCTGGACGAAATCATCGAATTTTCGGAGATGCAGGAGTTCATTGACAACCCTGTCCGGACGTATTCCTCCGGCATGTATATGCGGCTGGCGTTTTCGGTCGCAATTCACGTCGGCGCGGACATTCTGCTGATCGACGAGATTCTGGCCGTCGGCGATGCGGCATTTCAGGCCAAATGCTTTGAGCGCCTCATGGAGATCAAGGCAGCCGGCACGACAATCGTCATTGTTTCGCACAGCATGGCGCAGCTGGAACGCATCTGCGACCGCACCGTCTGGATCGACGGCGGAAAGCTCCGCATGGAGGGAGCGCCGAACGAGGTGCATCCTGCATATCTGGACTTTATGGGGCAGCGCAGACAGCTCAGCGCGCCGGTCAAAGCCGCGGAACAGACCGAAAAAGCCGAAACCCCGGCAAGGTGGACGGACATCTGCCTGCTGAACGAGCAGGGCGAGCGCATCACGCAGTTCCGCACCGGCGATACCGTCACATTGCAGATGACCTATGAAGCGGATCCGGAGCAGGCGGAGGCTGCGCTGATCGGACTGGCGCTGTACCGCGCGGACAAGGCGCTCTGCTACGGCACCAACACGCAGCGCGAACGGATGCAGCCGCTGAAGCTGAAAGCACGCGGCACGGTTCGCTGCACCTTTTCCCCGATGAACCTGATCGCAGGCACGTACTGGTTTGACGTCGGCCTGCGGAGAATGGATATGTTCGCATATGACTATGCGGCGCAGGCCGTCCGGTTTACGGTCTACAACACCATCGACGAAACCGGCGTCGCAAGACTCGCGCACCAATGGCAGACAGACACGGACTAACCTCCGGACGTTGCGAAAGGAGCGGAAAATGAATCAGGAAGAAAGAGAAAAACAACTGCGCGCTGTCCAGAAAGCGAAGGACAGCTTTGTCGTCGCACCGGCACCGAACGGAAAGTTCAAGCTGGCAAAGCGCCTCGGCAGAAAGCTGACGTTCTGGTATGTCCAGCCGTTCGGCGGCAAGCAAAATATCTTCAACGAGGAAGCTGCCGTGATGCTGGACGCGCTCAATGAGAGCGTCAACGCACTGGAGGCACATTTCTCCGCACTAACGGCGATCACGGAGCACAGCCTCACCGAGCTGCGCAAGCAGCAGCGCGCGGTCATCGCCAGAAATTACGCGGAGCATAAAGAGCAGCTCCAGGAGCTCTCCGACCGCGTAGACCGCAGCCTGATGATCGCTGCGCCGGAAAGCCGGATCGACGCGGGGCTCGAACCGCTGACTGCCCTGCCGGTGATCGGCACGGAGGCACTGTTCCAGGAATTCCGCAATGTGCAGAACGCCGCCAGCGAGGAGGGCGAGGAAAAGGCGCTCGCCAAGCTCGGCGCGGATTACCGCAATCTGCTCGCGGAATCCGTCCGCACGCTGACAGAACCGGCGCAGTGCAAGCCGATTGCACTGGTCTGCGCCAGTTTCGGCAGTGCCGTCGGCATGGAGGCAATCCGCAATGAGGTCTGGGATCTGTACCGCCTGATGCAGCGCGGCAGCCGCTATCCGGTCTGCATTGTTTCGATTGAACCGAAGGGCTCAGAGCCTGCGCGCAGCGGCGACGTCTATTCGGTGCCGGAGGATCAGCTGGCCGCATGGATGCGCGAGCATGATCCTGCCCTGCTGATCTTCTGTGAGAGCACGACCGCAATCATCACCGCAGGCGACCACTGTATGCTCCTGCGCAATGCGATTGTGCGCGCAAGCGGTCAGAATCCCGCCAGAACGCTCGGCGGCAGCGCCATGCAGGAGTTCCTGCACCTCTGCGATGCCGGTGTGCATCATTACTGCACCGCGTCAAAATACGCGGCCGATGTACTGGAGCATCACGGCTTCCGCCGCCCGACTGTCATCTATCCGTATGTGAACACGGAAAAGGAAATCTTCTGCCGCCGCCCGCGCCCGTTCGATCCGAACCATATCACAGTCGGCTTTGCGTCCTCCCCGATGCTGCCCGTGCAGAGCGACCCGCGCGGCATTCCGGCGCTCTGCGAAACCGTGCAGCGCAATCCGGATATCCGGTTCATCGTGCTCTGGCGCGACGACTCCGCCGTCCCTGTTCCGATTGCGCTGAAAGCCGCACCGAACTGCGAGGTACGCACCGGAAAATGCGATATGGCGGAGTTTTACAGTGAGATCGACTGTGTGCTGATCCCCTACGCCGAGCAGAATCATAACCATGCATGCCCGCTCTCCGCACTAGAGGCGATGCTGATGAACATTCCGGTCATTGCGACGCCGGTTTCCGGAATCGCAGAGCTGATCGCGGCCTGCGGCATCGGCCTGATTGCAGAGGGCACCGACGCAGACGCGCTGTCCGCCGCGCTGGATCTGATTCCATCGCATTATGCGGCATTTCAGGAGGCGTGGCGCATCGAAAAGCTCCACGAAATCCTCTCAGGCCAGTCGTTCATCCGGTTCGCAGAGGACTGCATCAGCGAGGCTGTCCCGTCAGGCGTCGTGACGCTGTATGAGTGGGACCGCCAGCTCAAGCTGAATCAGAAGCATCTGGTCAAGGGGCATGCGGCGCTGAAAGCGTACTATCAGCGGCAGGATGTCGCAGACAATTACAGCGACGACCGCTTCTCGGAATATCCGCAGAACTGCTTTGACCTCATGGAGCGGCAGACGGTTTCGGTGCTGCTGGAGCATTTCCTGCGCAGCAAGCCGGACGCCGAGCTGCTCGACCTTGCAAGCGGAAGCGGCAGGATTTTGCAGGAGCTGCTGCAATTCGGGCACTGCACCGCCGGTGACGCCTCCCCTGCCATGCTCTCGGTGCTGCGCAATCGCTTTGATACGAATGAACTCGTCGTGCGCGAGCTGGATCTGCTCTCCGGCGAGATTGACGGACAGTACGATGTCATCACAATCTTCCGCTTCATCCGGCATTATGAGTACAGCGTCCGCAAGACGCTCTGGGCAAGGCTCCGCGCCGCATTGAAGCCGGACGGCCTGCTGTTGTTCGACGTCCCGAACGCCCGCTTTGAAATTCCGCACCGCAGGAAAAACGGCTGGGGGAAATATCATATCTACGATATTTTCTGGACACGCACTGCCATTGAACAGGAGCTGAAAAATAACGGATTCCGTCTGGCCGCGCTTGTACCGGTCGGGCAGGGGCTCTACCCGATGCCGTCAGAATACCGTTCCGAGCCGATGACCTGGACTGCCGCCGCGATTCCGGTTTCAGGCGATCCGGGGATCACCGCGCCGCACTGACATCCGAACATCAAACAAATAAGGCGCCGGCTTTACAGTCGGCGCCTCAGCTTTTCGATCAAGCGGTATCTCCGATGGATTATAAATAGGGCACAGCCCCCATAATCAATCTGCCGGATGCAATTTTCAGTCTGCATTCACGCGAATATATTCGGCAGGATTCACGCGGACACCGTTCCGGCGCACCTCAAAATGCAGATGCGGCCCCGTTGAGTCGCCGGTATTTCCGACGAGCGCAATCAGCTCGCCGCGCTTGACCTTCCGTCCCGGCTGCGCAATCAGCTCCACGCAGTGCGCATACAGCGTTTCGTAGCCGTCGCCGTGGTCGATCAGCACAAAATACCCGTAGCTGTCCTCCCAAGTCGCCAGCATGACCGTGCCGTCATCTGCCGCGTAAATCTCAGAATATTCCGCCGCACCGATGTCCAGGCCGCCGTGCTCCCGCTCGCCGCCGAACAGGCTCGTAACTTTTCCGCCGTCCACCGGCCACGGATACCGCCCGTTGCCGTCGATTACGGTTTCATCGCTGTACGGCTTCGCTTTATATGTTCCGACGCCGATCTGCTCATCGACAGGCCGCACCGTCAGATGCGTCGAAAGCACTTTGCGCGCGGTTTCCACGCCGTCCGTGAATGTGACCTGCACCTTCTGCTCGCGCTCGCCCTTCTGCCCCGGCACGATGACCTCCTCCTTGCCCTGCGGCAGACCGGAGGTTTCAAACTTTTTGGTTTCATAATCGAGAAATGCAGTTGCCTTGACCGTTTTGGTATAGACAATCGGCAGAAAACGCTTCACGACCGGCACCTTCATCCGGTGCGCATATGGAACCGCATCCTTCAGATCCGGATTCAGCCGCCGGATTTCGTCAACAGATACTGAAAAACGGTCTGCAACGCTGTAAACCGTATCAGTTTTTCCGGCGGTATAGGTCTGTGTGGTATGCTCGGCAGCGGTCAGCTTATTCGCAAGTGCCTGTGCCTCCACACGGCTGCCGGTCAGATAGCTGCCGGGCTCATAGGTGACCGAATCCGCATACCAGATATCGTCAATCTCACCTTTCATGCGGTCGCTGAAATAGCTCAGCTCGCGGGTCAGCGCCGCCTCAATCGGATGCGTGTCATCAACCGCACCGACAAACTCGTCATTGACATACACGCCCCAGCCGTCGAACAGCTCTATGCCCGCATTTTGCAGCAGCTTATCCGCGAGGGCACCGGCCGTCAGCACGGTGCCATCCGCCTTTTCGACCTGCAAGCCGCGGTTCAGAGAAATGCTGACCGCATCCGCGGAATACGAAAGCCGCCTGCGGACGATCTCCTCGGCGGCCATATAATCCGCCTCAGACGCAACCGTCCCGACCGGCTTGCCGTCCACGGTCACCGCGACCGCCAGCGGCTGATTGACGCCCCGCCGTACAACGCTGATCAGGACAACACAGCAAACCGCCGGCACTGCATACCGCAAAAGCGTCCTGAGTATGCCGTTTTTCGCAAAGAGCAGCGTGCGTAGGCTTTTCATCAGCACGACGCCGCGGCTGCCGTTTGTACTGCGGCAGATCCGGCGGATCTCCTTAGCAGTTTCCGCCTCCCCTGCTGCAAATCCGCGCAGCTGCTCAATTCCGAATTGCAGAAGCGCCGCAAGCAGCCGGATCATCTCACGCAGCAGCCGGTATCCGGCACGCAGTCCATATAACACAAAGCAGAGCAAGAATATCACAGCGGCTTCTCCGCAGCGGCCGTTTTTCGCCAGCAGAGCAACCGGTTTTTCCCGCAGCATGAGAAGCCCCCTTTCATTGTCTGATAATTTATTATACGCGCTTTTGCTGTAAAAATGCAAGTCTGCGCGCACATCTTCATGATTCTGCACATCGGTACCGGTTCGCTGTGCAGGATTTCGTTCATATCTCCGAACAAAAATGCACCCCGCTTCATGCAGGGTGCATTCATGTTTCTGATCAACAGCAATCAGTCAACCAGCTTGATGATTGCCATTTCAGCAGCGTCACCGCGGCGAGGGCCGATTTTGACCATCTGGGTGTAGCCGCCGTTGCGCTCCGCATAACGCGGTGCGATTTCGTCAAAGAGCTTCTTTGCGACGCTCTCCTTCGTAACATAAGCAAAGACCTGACGCTTCAGGTGAAGATCTGCAGCGGTATTTTCACTGGAGATCCCCTTCGCAATGGTGATCATCTTCTCTGCCATAGAACGAACTTCCTTCGCTCTCGTTTCGGTTGTTTCGATCTGGCCGTTCTCAAGCAGATAGGTCACCATGCCGCGAAGCATAGCCTTTCTGTGATCCGTGGCTCTGCCGAGCTTTCTGGAACCCGCCATTGTGTTTCACTCCTTTGTTAAATCTCCGGCTTTCGCAACCAGTGCCGGACCGGGAATTAGTCGTTGTCGTCCGAGGAAAGGTCAAAGCCCAAAGACTGGAGCTTCTCCTTGACCTCATCAAACGATTTTCTGCCGAGATTCCGAACCTTCATCATCTCGTCCTCAGACCTGCTGATCAAATCAGCAACGGTATTGATGCCGGCACGCTTCAGGCAGTTGAACGAGCGAACCGACAGATCAAGCTCTTCGATGGTTGTTTCAAGCTTCTTCTCCTGACCACCGTCCGTGGTATCCTGGAGAACCGGCTCAGAAACCTTCTCATCAGAGAGGTTGACGAACAGCTGGAGGTACTCCGTCAGCAGGCTTGCTGCCTGCGAAAGCGCATCATTTGCACCGACCGTACCGTCTGTCCAGACCTCGATCGTGAGCTTGTCGTAGTCTGTGACCTGACCGAGGCGCGTATCCTCGACTTTATAATTCACCTTCAGAACCGGGGTGTAGATACTGTCAACCGTGATCACATCCAGCGGCAGATTCTGGCGAGTCTGCTTGTTGCGTTCAGCGGAAACATAACCTCTGCCGCGGTCGAGCATAATCTGCATATCGAGCTTTGCGCCCTTGCCGATCGTCGCAATATGCGGGAACGGCGGCAGGATCTCGACCTCAGAATCCGTGCGGATATCAGCAGCGGTGACCTCACATTCACCCTGGGCGTCAATATAGATGGTCTTGGGACCGTCGCCGTGCAGCTTTGCGGTCAGACCCTTGATCGCAAGGATGATTTCCGTTACATCCTCCTTGACACCGGGGATGGTTGAGAGCTCGTGATGAACACCGTCGATTTTGACGGCATAGACTGCCACACCGGGCAGCGAGGAGAGCAGAATCCTTCTGAGACTGTTACCGATCGTGATGCCGTAACCACGCGGCAGCGGACGGATTTCAAACTTGCCGTATTTCCCGTCGCCGTGCAGTTCTTTCGTCTCAATTTCCGGCTTTTCCATTTTCAGCATAAATACCCTCCTGTTGTGCAATCAGTTGTTTGGACGGCTGAAAGCCAAAATGCGATGCAGCCGTTCGGTACTTGCCCGAGATTACTTGGAGTACAACTCAACGATGAGGTGCGTTTGTGCTTCGTACTCGATATCGTCAGCAGAAGGCATGCGAACGACGGTTGCAGAGAAGTCATCCTTCTTGGCCTCAAGCCAGAGCGGAACAACTCTGTCAGCGGTCGCCTCAACGGTGGCCTTGAACTTCTCGGAAGTTCTGTCCTTCTCACGCAGTGCGATCACGTCGCCGACCTTAACACGGTAGGAAGCGATGTTCACCTTCTGACCGTTGACGGTGTAGTGTGCATGCGCGACGAGCTGTCTTGCCTCACGTCTGGTGAGTGCGAGACCCATGCGGAAAACGACATTGTCCAGTCTGGATTCGAGGCAGGTGATGAGGTTATCACCGGTCTTGCCTTCCATCTTGGAAGCCAGTTCAAAATAGTGTCTGAACTGCTTTTCGAGCATACCGTAAATGAACTTCAGCTTCTGCTTCTCCTTGAGCTGGAGACCGTATTCAGAAACCTTCTTACGGTTGTTTGCATTCTTGAAGCGGTTAGATTCCTTCTTGGATACGCCCATGACTCCAGGGCTGATGCCAAGCGCTCTGCACTTCTTCAGAATCGGTTCTTTCTGTACTGCCATCTTCGTTCACCTCCAATAATTATACGCGTCTTCTCTTGGGAGGACGGCAGCCGTTGTGCGGGATCGGTGTCACGTCCTTGATCATGCGGACCTCAAGACCGACGGTCTGAAGTGCGCGGATCGCGGCCTCTCTGCCGGAGCCGGGGCCGTTGACATAGACCTCAACGGTCTTCAGGCCATGCTCCATAGCAGCTCTTGCAGCAGTTTCTGCTGCGCTCTGTGCTGCGAACGGGGTAGACTTCTTCGAGCCGCGGAAGCCGAGCTCACCTGCGGAAGCCCACGAAATCGCATTGCCCTGTGTATCGGTGATCGTCACGATGGTGTTGTTGAACGTGGACTGAATATGCACCGCGCCGTTTTCGATGTTCTTACGCTCTCTGCGGCGTCTGATCGTGGTTACCTTTTTCTTCTGCTGTGCCAAGATACAGTCCCTCCTTACTTCTTCTTGTTCGCAATGGTCTTTGCCGGACCCTTACGCGTTCTTGCATTGGTCTTTGTGCGCTGTCCTCTGACAGGCAGACCCTTACGGTGACGGACACCGCGGTAGCAGCCGATATCGACAAGACGCTTGATATCCATTGCAACCTGACGGCGCTTATCGCCCTCCACGAGGCAGTTGGCATCAATGTACGCACGAAGCGCTGCGACATCGTTTTCGGTAAGATCCTTGACTCTGGTATCCGGATTGATGCCGGTTTCCTTCAGAATCTTGGTTGCCGTCGTACGACCGATACCGAAGATATACGTGAGACCGATCTCAACGCGCTTATTCTTCGGGAGGTCCACAC
>JAEEGL012597245.1_pt1 | contig 70277 bp, 43 predicted proteins | sample 9134231 | NCBI WGS metagenome assembly JAEEGL01 (sample SAMN16246548, study PRJNA631951) | gut metagenome | biome: gut microbiome; feature: rumen; material: fiber-attached | host: Bos | place: Iran: Karaj | collected 2018-10
ATCCGGGCCGCACCCAGCGGTTCCAGACCGCCGCCCAGCTCAAGCAGATGATCGCGACGAACCGCATCGCCATCGACGCCCGCACCGTCCGCCAGGACATCATGTGGGAAGCCATGTGCGCAGACCCTTCGGTGCAGCTCAAGTATGCAGACAAATACGCCTCTTCGGCCAACGGCTGGAAGAAATGGCAGGGCGAGGAACTGGCTTTCGAAAACCTGGACATCATCGGCCGGGAAGAAGCCAAGGAAGCCCTGCTCAAGGCCTGGATCGACGCAGATCCCGCCCGCAAGGAGCTCTACGGAGACCCGGTGACGGAGATCGCCAAGCATGTGAAGAGCCAGGAAGAAGCCAACCGGGCCATCACCCTGCTGTCGGAAGCGCCCATCCAGATTGAGCTCATCAACCTGGCCGCCGGCCTGTTCAACAGCTACAGCAGCGCGCTTCGGGAAGGCGCAGACTCCACCGCCGCTTACCGCAAGGCCGTGGAAGACATCCGCCCGGAATACCGGGACTATGTGGTGGACATCGACCGGAAAGAGGCCGTGGCCCTGCTGGAATTCTATCGCCAGCATGCCAAACCCGAGAATTACCTGGAAGGCCTGGGCGCGGAATTCGCCGTCCTGGACATCCCTGCCTATGTAGATAACCTGTTCAATACCAGCCGTTTTGTCTGTATCGACAAACTGGCGGAGGTCAATAGCTTCTCCCAGCTGCTGGAAGACCCGGCCGTGGGCCTTTACAACAGTGCCGTCTCTGTCCTCATGAAGCACTACGGGGCCCTGTACGGGCAAATGCCCACCAAGTACAACGAGGCCCGCAAGCATTTTGCCGGCGCCCTCATGGAATGGCAGAAAGGCAAGGCCATGTATCCGGACGCCAACTCCACCATGCGCCTTACCTACGGCCATGTGCTGCCCTACAGCCCCAAGGACGGGCTCAAGTACCTGCACTTCACCACGGCCAAGGGCCTGCTGGAGAAGGAAGATCCTACCAATCCCGAATTCATCCTGCCCGCAGCGGTGAAGGAACGCCTGCTGGCCGCGGACTATGGCCGCTGGGCCGACAAAGACGGCACCCTGCACACCTGCTTCCTCACCAACAACGACATCACCGGCGGCAACTCCGGTTCCCCCGTGCTGGACGCCAAGGGCAACCTGATTGGCCTGGCCTTCGACGGCAACTGGGAGAGCATGAGCTCAGATGTCATGTTCGAACCGGAACTCCAGCGCTGCATCTGCGTGGATATCCGCTACGTGCTCTGGCTGGTGGAGAAGGTGGGAGGCGCCACCAACATCATCAACGAACTCACTTACGCCAAGTAATTCCCCGGCATTCAGGACCATCGTCATTCTGAATCCTTGTCATTCTGAGCGAAGCGAAGAATCTGATGAAAAAAGAAGAAGTACTGCAATGGCTGCAGGAAGTGCAGCATCCGGGGCGGGGCGATGCGAACATCGTGGCCCTGGGCATGGTACAGGAAATAGACGCGGAGGAAGGCCGGGTAAAAGTGACCCTGGCCTTCCCCAAGCGTCCGGATCCGCTGAAAAGCTATCTGGTGGGAGCCGCCCAGGCGTGCCTATACCGCCATCTGCCCGGCGGTACCCAGATTGAGGTGGAGACCGTGGTGAAGGAACCGGCGGCCGCCAAGGCCCAGCACGGCATCCAGTTCAACCTGGACCAGCTCCGGGAGGTGCGGAACATCGTGGGCATCGCCTCCGGAAAGGGCGGCGTGGGCAAAAGCACTGTGGCCGTGAACCTGGCCGTGGCGCTCGCCCGCCTGGGCTATCGCGTAGGACTGGCCGATGCCGATGTCTACGGCCCTTCCATCCCCACCATGACGGGAACGGAAGACGTCCAGATTGAGATGTACGGAGAGGACGAAAACGACAATCTCTTCGTCCCGGTAGAGAAATACGGCGTCAAATGGCTCTCCGTGGGCCATGTGTCGGAAGCCGGGCAGGCGCTCATCTGGCGCGGTCCCATGGCCTCCACGGCCCTCAAGCAGATTATCCTCCAGACCCTTTGGGGGCCGCTGGATTTCCTGCTCATAGACATGCCTCCGGGAACGGGCGACATTCACATTTCGCTCATCGGGGACATTCCGCTCTCCGGAGCCATCATTGTGACCACGCCCCAGGAAGTGGCGCTCTCAGACGTTCTCCGCGGGGTGAACATGTTCCGTAACCCGCAGGTGGACAAGCCCATCTACGGCCTGGTGGAAAACATGTCCTGGTTCACCCCGGAAGCCCATCCGGAAGAGAAGTACTACCTCTTTGGCAAAGACGGCGGCGCCCGCATGGCCCATCAGCTGGACATCCCCTTCCTGGGACAGATTCCGCTGGTCCAGGGCATCCGCGAAGGGGCGGACTCGGGCGAACCCATCGCCCTGGGCTCCCGCCCGGACTCCCTCGCCTTCCTGGAACTCGCCCGAAAACTCGCCGCCGCCGTCTAGGCCCAAGGCGTGGCGCGTAAGTAGCTGCTTATCAACGATTTATGCAAAGTAAGTTGCGCCTTTTGACGCAACTTACTTTGCATAAACACCAGTATATGAACTACTTACGCGCCACGCCCTTTCTGTCGCCCTGCAGGAATAGCCATACCACACTTCCGGCCATGAGGAGCAGGAGGAGGAAAATGGAGGCGAGACGGGAAACCAGCGCGCCGGTGCGGTAGCTGGCCGGGAGGAAGGTCATTTCCACTTCATGCTCTCCGGCAGGGAGGAGGGCGGCGCGAAGGGTCCAGTCGGCCCGGAAGAGCTCCAGCGGCTGCCCGTCCACTGTGGCGTGCCAGCCATCCGGATAGAAGATCTCACTGAAGACGGCAAGACGGTCAGCGGCAGCGGAATAATTGTAAACCAGCCGGTTAGGGGCGTAGGAGGTCATGACAATCCGGTCGATAGATGCTTCGTCGTCCTGCTCCTCAGAATGACAAGGAACATCCCCGGAGGCGCTCCCGGAATGACCAGCAGCCCCATCAGCCAGCCCGGACTCCGTCGATCCAGGTGCGTCTGCCTTTCCAAAGGCCTCCTTCGCTCCGAGCACCTCCGTCACTCTGGGCGCCAGCGAAGCATCTACTACCGCCTGGTGCCGGAGGTCAACACCGCCCAGGAGCGCTATCTCTTCGTCCGGAGAGGCGGCCGGCACCACCGAATCCACGAACCAGGCGGCCCCCAGCGCGCCCTCGTTCAGGAGCGGCGGATAATTGTCGTCCAGAATGACATAGCGCGTGTTGAGCGCATTCAGGATGGGCGCGTTGCCCGCCATCCACGTTTCTGCGTCTTCCAGCGTGGCGGCGCTGCGGAGCTGTCCGTACAGGCCGTTCACTTCGGCCGCCAGATAATGCTCAATGAGATCCTGGTAGCGCTGCAGCTTGGCCGGCGAATAGCCGCCCACGCTTTTGTGCCGATAGCTGGGGACCGACGAATTGAACACGTTCACCGTCAGGTCCAGCACGCGGTACTGCGGGTCTTCATCGGCCAGGATCATCTTGTCCACCGGACGCTCCGCAAAGGGCTTTTCGAAGTCTTTGGGCGTGGTAAAGTGACTGGCGTTGAGGTAGCGCTTCCCCACCACAAAAAGGTTAAGGGCGGAAAGGAAGCAGATGGCCAGCGCCGCCGCCCATTTGCGCCCGAAGCCGGCAAAGGCTTTGGCATGTGCCGTCTGGCCCTTGGGGAAATAGGCCCAGAGCAGGAGGAGGGCCGATGCCAGCACCAGCAGCAGCGCCATCCCGGCGTCTTTCCGGAACAGGGCGATACGGTCTTTCACCAGGGCATCGACCAGAATGCCCTGCATGCCGGCGTCGGAAGCGCCAGAGAAAGAGCCGAAGAGGCTGGGGACCAGCCAGGCCAGCAGGCAGAAACCTCCCGCAAGGCCGGAAGCCCAGCAGAATGCCTTCAGGAAGGTTTTCCGGTCATACTGTTCCCGGACGATGCCCGACAGGGTGAGGATGCCCAGCACCGGCAGGGTGAGCTGAAGGGCCACCAGGGCCATGGACACCGTACGGAACTTGTTGTAAAGCGGCAGGAACTTGAAACAGAAGGCCGTGAAGGCCATGAAGTGGCTGCCCACCGCCATGAGCACGGCCAGCAGCGTAGCCGCCAGAAGCCACCATTTTTCCCGGCCCTTATACAGGAAAAGGCCCAGCACGAAGAGGAATACCGTAATGGCGCCCATGTACATGGGTCCGGCGGTGAAAGGCTGCGGCCCCCAGTAGAGCGGCAGGGCCTTGGCGGTCTCCTTCAGGTTTTTCTGGCCCGACTGGCGGAGCAGCCGGATGGTCTCCGACTTCTCAGGATCCACCGCGCCCGCCGAAGAGCCGCCGTTGAAGTTGGGAATCATGAGATTGGGCAGTTCCTCCCAGCCATAGCTCCAGGCCGTGGCATAGTCAAGGTCCAGGCCGTCCGACTTGCCTCCTTCCCCGGAAAGTTCCGAGCCGCCCCGCATGGTATGCGGCGTATATTTGGCAAGGGGCAGCAGCTTGTTCACATTGGTGGCGATGCCCGCCCCTCCGGCCACCAAGAGCAGGGCCGATGCCACAAGGAAGGGCTTCAGCTGCTTTTCCTTAATGGCGTGGATACCCTCCACCAGGGCATAAAGAAGGACGACGATGGCCAGGTAATACGTGATTTGCTGATGATTGGCCTTGATTTGCATACTCAGCGCCAGGCCAAAGAGCACGGCCCCGAGAAGCAGTTTGGGAAGGGAGACCTTCCACGACCAGGCATGGGGCCGATTGGGGTCTTTGGCATCTTCCCCGCCCAGCACCCTCCGGTAGGTATACACCACCGCCGCCAGCACCCAGGGCATGAGCGCGATGGCCTGCATCTTGGTATTATGGCCCACCTGGATGATCTGGAAATTGTAGCTGCAGAAAGCCACGGCCACGGCTCCTCCCACGGCCAGCGGCCAGCTCACCCCGAGCGCGAGGAACAGCAGGAAAGCCCCCAGCAGGGCGATGAACAGCCAGGTGGCGGGGCGCTTTCCCATGAACAGGAGCTTATAGATCCATTCCGTATAGTCTCCCTTGTTCTGGGTGGAGATGGCGGTGGTGGGCATGCCCCCGAACATGGCATCTGTCCAGTAGGTGGGGTTCTCCGGATGCGCCTTGTTCCACTCCGTCATTTCGTGCGACATGCCCACATATCCGGAGATGTCGCTCTGGTTCACAATCTTGCCCTGGAGCACCTGCGGCACAAAGCCATAACTGAGGGCCAGGAAAAAGGCCACGACGCCAAGGGCGATGGCTACACTCTTCCACTTAACTTTCATCTTCATTGTTCATCTGTGCTGGGCCAGGTCCCATTTCATAGGGGAGACCAGGCCCAACTATTATGCATTCCAAGGCCCTACAGGCCATAATCGGCGGGCTAGGTCCAGCAGCTAAAAAGAGACCTGGCCCAACACATACTCATAAATTGTCCAATAACGCAGCCAGATCCCGGGCCGTTGCGCGGCGGGAATACGGGGCGATATCGCCGCTGGTGCAGGGAACGCCGCCGGAGCGGTGCTGCCGCCAGGCCTCCTCCAGGAAGGAGCGGATGGCAGCGGCGTTTTCCCAGCCGGCGGTGATGCCGGCCGACGTGGAGGCGATGACCCGCGCCATGGCGCCGTCTTCCTGGCCAATCCCGAGGACCGGCCGGCGCGCCGCCAGGTATTCGAACAGTTTGCCGGGAAGGATGGGCCGGTACTCGGGGTCGTTCCGAAGGGGCAGCAGCAGCACAGACGCCGCCCGCTGTTCCCGAACGGCCACGGCATGGCTGCAGTAGCCAAGGGCCACAACATTCTCTGCAAGTCCCTCTGCCGCAATGGATTGCAGCACTTCGGCATCTACCTTTCCCGCCAGGCGCAGGCGAAGGGCCGAGCGGAAGGAAGGGTCTTCCGCGGCCAGGGCGCCGAGCACCTTCCACAGCTGGAGCGGATTGCCGTCCGAAGCAAAGAGACCGGTATGGGTGAGGTTGAAAAAACCGTCCGGTTCCGGAGCCGGCCCCGTAAAGTCTTCTTCGTCAAAACCATTGGTGATGCAGGCGACCGGCGTGGAGGTCTGGGCCCGGAATTCCTCCTGCACCAGCGGCGTGACCGCCAGCACCGTGGAACACTGGTCCAGGACGGCCTGCTCCTGCCGGCGGAGTTTCCGCCAGGTGAAACCGGTGAGCGGCAGGTATTTGAGGTAATACATCCGCGTCCAGGGGTCCCGGAAATCCGCTATCCAGGGCAGCCCTGTAAGCTCATGCAAACGCTTGCCTATCAAATGCATGGAGTGCGGAGGACCGGTGGTAACCAGGGCATCTGCGGGGTGCTCTTTCAGGTATTCCCGGAGGAAACGGACCGAAGGGCGCACCCAGCCAGCCCGCGGGTCCGGCACAAACAGGTTGCCCCGGATCCAGAGACTGAGCCGCTGCTTGAAACTCTTCTTCCCCGACGATATTTCCGTAACAGCCCCGCCGGCGGCCCCGGCCGTTAACGACTTCATGTCCGTACCGGCCTCCTTTCCCATGATGCGGCGGTAGGCCGAATAGGGCTCCCAGATGGGCCGGCGAATCACCTCCACCTGAGGCGGAATATCTTCCCCAAGGCTTTTGTCGATGGCCGTATATTCCGGATTCTCAGGCGTATACACCACAGGCTGCCAGCCCAGGGCAGGCAGGTACTTGCAGAACTTCACCCAGCGCTGCACCCCCGAACCGCCTGCCGGCGGCCAATAATACGCTATAATGAGAACCCTTTTCATAAGTGTACAAAGTTAATAATATTTGCCCTAATTTTCGTAAATTTGTAGGTTACCAACAGGAATACCATGGCAAAGACGGCGGAAGATACCCCCATGCTCAAGCACTACTTCGAGGTGAAATCCAAACACCCCGAAGCCATCCTGCTGTACCGGGTGGGAGATTTTTATGAATGCTACGCAGACGACGCCCTCACGGCGGTGCGGGTGCTGGGGCTGGTGCAGACCAAGAAATCGAACGGGGACAAAGGGCCCGTGGCCATGGCCGGCTTCCCCCACCATGCCCTGGAGAACTATCTCACCAAGCTGGTGCGGTCGGGCTTCAAGGTGGCGGTGTGCGACCAGCTGGAAGACCCCAAGTTCGCCAAGAAACTGGTCAAGCGCGGGGTCACGGAGATTGTCACGCCCGGCATCTCCTTCGGGGAGAACATGCTGGAAGTGAAGGAAAACAACTTCCTCTGCGGCCTTACCATCGAAAAGGACCAGTGCGGCGCCGCCTTCCTGGATGTCTCCACCGGCCAGTTCCAGCTCACGCAGGGGTCGCTGGACTACATTGGCACGCTCCTGGGCTCGCTCAAGCCCAAGGAACTGGTGGTGCAGCGGGGCTATGAAAAGGGAATCAAAGCGCGTTTCGGGGACTATTTCACCACTTCCATCGACGAATGGGCCTTTGTCTATGACGCGGCGGAAGACCGGCTCAAGCGGCAGCTGGGCGTGGACAGTCTCAAGGGCTTTGCCGTATCGCCCTATCCCTTAGGCATTTGCAGCGCCGGCGCCCTGCTGGTGTACCTGGAGCAGACCCAGCATGGCGGGCTCCGGAACATCTGCACGGTAAGCCGGATAGACGAAGCCCGGTTCGTGTGGATGGACCAGTTCACCCTCCGCAACCTGGAAGTGTTCCAGAGCGCCGCCGGGAGCGACGGCGTGTCGCTGGTACAGACCCTGGACCGCTGCTCCTCGCCCATGGGCGCCCGCCTTCTCCGCAGCTGGCTGGCCATGCCCATCCTGGACCGCAAGGAACTCGGCCTCCGCTACGACGTAGTGGAATTCTTCACCACTCATCCGGACATCCTGGAAGCAACGCAAACGGACCTGGGAAAACTGGGGGACCTGGAGCGCATCCTGGGCAGGGTGGCCAACGGAAAGGCCAATCCCCGGGAAATCATGCAGTTGGGCCGCGGCCTCGCCCTCACCGGCCCCATCAAAGAGCGGCTGGCGGGGAACGCGCCGCTGGACACGCTCCTCAGGGGCCTCAAGGGCTGCGAAAAGCTGCTGCAGGAAATCCGGCGGGTGATGCACCCGGAGCCGGCCATCCAGCTGGGGAAAGGTCCCGTCATCGGCCCGGGCGTAAACGCGGAACTGGACGAACTCAGGAGCCTCTCAGCCGGCGGCAAGGACTATCTCCTCCAGATGCAGCAGCGGGAGGCGGAACGGACGGGCATATCGTCCCTCAAGATTGCCTATAACAACGTTTTCGGCTACTATATCGAAGTGCGGAATGCCTACCGGGACCAGGTGCCGCCGGAGTGGATACGGAAGCAGACGCTGGTGAACGCGGAACGCTATATCACGGAAGAGCTCAAGGAGTACGAAGAAAAAATCCTTACGGCCGAAGACCGCATCTACGCGCTGGAAACGCGCATTTACGGGGAGTTGGTGGCCGGCATCCAGCAGCAGATTCCCCTCATCCAGGGCAACAGCCGCATCCTGGCGCGGCTGGACGTCCTCGCCGGCTTCGCCACCCAGGCGCTGGAACGGCACTACTGCCGGCCGGACGTGAACGAAGGGAAAGCGCTGGACATCCGCCAGGGGCGGCATCCGGTCATCGAAACGCTCATGCCTCCCGGAGAGGCGTACGTACCCAACGACGTGTACCTGGATACGGAGAAACAGCAGATCATCATCCTCACGGGCCCCAACATGGCGGGTAAGAGCGCGCTCCTCAGGCAGACGGCGCTCATCGTCCTCATGGCCCAGGCCGGTTCCTTCGTGCCGGCCACAGAGGCGCACATAGGCTGGACCGACAAGATTTTCACCCGCGTGGGGGCCACGGACAACATTTCCCGCGGAGAATCCACCTTCATGGTGGAAATGCTGGAAACGGCCATGATCCTCAATAATTTAAGCGCCCGCTCCCTGGTGCTGCTGGACGAGATCGGCCGCGGCACCTCCACCTACGACGGCATGTCCATCGCCCGGGGCATCGTGGAGTACATCCACGAATACGGGAAGGGGGCCAAAACCCTCTTCGCCACGCATTATCACGAGCTGAACGACCTGGAAGGCCTCTTCCCCCGCGTGAAGAACTTCCATGTGGCCGTGAAGGAGGTGGGACGGGAGGTCATTTTCCTCCGCCAGCTCAGGGAAGGCGGCACGGCCCACAGCTTCGGTATCCATGTGGCGCGGATGGCCGGCATGCCCGCCGCCGTGCTGGAAAGCGCCGAACGCACGCTGAAGGCCCTGGAAAACAGCCAGGCGCTGGAGCGGGCCGGGGCCCTGACGCCCGTCAAGCCCCATACGGTGAAGGAGGGCCGCGTGGAAAGCGACGGCTCCCTGCAGCTGTCCATGTTCCAGCTGGACGATCCGCTCCTGGAATCGCTCCGGGACCGCCTCAAGGCCGCCGACCTCAACAACATGACGCCCCTGCAGGCTTTTGACCTGCTGCGTTCCCTGAAGGAAGAACTGGGAATCTGACCCGGCTACAGGAAGAGATTGGTGATGAAAACCACCAGAATGCCCAGCGGCGCCAGGTAGCGCATGAGGAAATACACCAGCCCGAAGATGCGGGTGTTGCGGGTTCCGCCGCTGGTGAATTCGTCCCGCACGTCTTCCCTGGACATATACCAGCCCACAAAGAGGGTGAACAGGAGGCCGCCGAGGGGCAGCAGCCAGTCTGAACAGAGCCTGTCCAGGCTGTCGAAGATACTGAGCCCGAAGAGTTTAACCCCGGAAAGCGGGCCGAAGGACAGCGAGCAGAATACCCCCAGGACCCAGCCCACGATGGTCACAAGGACGGTCCCCTGGACCCTTCCCATGCCCCTTTCCTCCTTGAGGTAGGCCACGGCCACTTCCAGCAGCGAGATGGAGGAGGTGAGGGCCGCCATGAGGATGGTGAGGAAGAAGACGATGGCCAGCGTGGCGCCCACCCACTGCGGCATCTGGCTGAAGATATACGGCAGGGTGTCGAACACCAGGCCGGGGCCCTGGCCGGGCTGGATGCCGGCGGAAAACACCGCAGGCATGATGGCAAAGCCGGCGAGGAGCGCAAAACTGAGGTCCGCCACGGTGGTGCCGATTCCGGAGGCCAGCATATTCTCATTTTCCGGCGCATAGGAGGCATAGGTGAGGATGGTGCCCATGCCCAGCGACAGCGAGAAGAAGGCCTGTCCCATGGCGGAGGCCACCACCCCGGCGTCAATCTTGGAAAAATCCGGCTTCACCAGATAACGTACGCCCTCCGACGAGCCGGGCAGCGTAAGGCTGAAGATGACGATGCCCACGATGAGCACGAACAGGGCGGGCATGCAAACCTTGGTGAACTTTTCGATGCCGTTCTTGACCCCGAGGAGGATAACAACGGCCGTGGCCACAATGAAGATGGTGAAGGTGACGAGCGGCTCCCAGACCGAACTGATGAAGCCCGGGAAAAGGCCCGCGGTATCCTGCGTCAGGCGCAGCGTACAGGCTTTCCAGAGGTAGTCTACCGCCCAGCCGCCCACCACGCTGTAGTAGCCCAGGATGAGGAACGGCGTAAGGACGGTGAGCAGTCCCAGCCACTTCCAGGGCGTCCCCGGAGCCAGTTTTTTCATGGCGCCGAAGGTGCTGAGCCGCGTACGGCGGCCGATGATGCTCTCTGCCATGAAGATGGGCAGCACCAGCAGGAAACAGGCTATCAGGTAGATGATGATGAAGGCCGCACCTCCGTTCTGGCCCACCAGGTAAGGGAACCGCCAGATATTGCCCAGGCCGATGGCGCTCCCCGCCATGGCCATGATGACCGCAAAGCGGCTGCCGAAATTCTCCCGCTGGCTCATTTGCGCCGGTAAACTACGAATTCAAAAGGAAAGCCCGTTTCCGGGTCTGTATGCATTTCCGAGCGGCTTTCCACCTCCCAGACCCCGGGGTCGATGACCGGGAAGAAGGCATCCGCCTCCTTCACCTGAGTATGCACGTGCGTGATGTACAGGCGGTCCATCATGGGCAGCGCGTACTTATAGACACTGGCCCCGCCGATGATGAAGCACTTTTCCGCCCCCGTCTTTTCCGCCTCCGCAAAAGCTTCGTCAAAACTGTAGACGCAGCAGATGTCCGGAATGGGGTCGAAGCCCAGGTTAAGGACAATGTTTTTGCGCCCTGGAAGGGGCCGCCCGATAGAGAAGAAAGTGGCCCGTCCCATGATGACGGGATAGCCGGAGGTGGTGCGCTTGAAATACTGCAAATCCTCTGCTATATGCCATGGGAGGGCGTTTTTGACACCGATGCCGTAATTGTCGGCGACGGCTACGATCAGGCATTTTTCCATTGCTTTCTTCCTTTTAGACAGCCACCGGAGCTTTGATAGCAGGCCACGGGTCGTAGCCCTCCAGCGTGAAATCTTCATACTTGAAATCAAACAGGGACTTGACGTCCGGATTAAGGTGCATGACGGGGAGAGTCCGGGGCTCCCGGCTCAGCTGCAGGGCCACCTGCTCGAAGTGGTTGCGGTAAATGTGCGTATCTCCGGTGGTGTGGATGAATTCCCCGGGCGCAAGGCCGCACACCTGGGCGATCATGAGGGTGAGGAGGGCATACGAGGCAATGTTGAATGGAACGCCGAGGAAAACGTCTGCGCTGCGCTGATAGAGCTGGCAGGAGAGCTTTCCGTCCGCCACATAGAACTGGAAGAGGCAGTGGCAGGGCGGGAGGGCCATCTTTTCCACCTCGCCGGGATTCCAGGCGGTGACCAGCATGCGGCGGGAATCCGGATGGTTCCGGATGAGGTCCACCACTTGCGACAGTTGGTCTATGCTGCGGCCGTCCGGTGCCGGCCAGGAGCGCCACTGATGGCCGTACACCGGCCCCAGGTTGCCGTTTTCGTCCGCCCATTCGTCCCAGATGGTGACCCCGCGCTCCTGGAGCCAGCGCACGTTGGTATTGCCGGAAATGAACCACAGGAGCTCGTAGATGATGGATTTCAGGTGCACCTTCTTGGTGGTGAGGAGGGGGAAGCCGTCCTGCAGGTTGAAGCGCATCTGGTAGCCGAACACACTTTGGGTACCCGTGCCCGTGCGGTCTTCCTTGAAGACGCCGTGGGTGCGGATGTGCCGGAGAAGGTCTAAGTACTGTTGCATAGGTTACAAAAGTACAAAAATAATTGCTATTTTTGTGTGAAAAACCACAGCAATCATGGACATTAAGAAAGAATTATGGGGAACCGCCCCCGACGGTAAGGAAATCTTCCTGTATACCCTCACCAACGCCTCTGGCGCTTATGTGAAACTCTGCAGCGTGGGCGCGGCCATCGTTTCCATCGTGGTCCCGGACAAGGACGGAAAACTGGACGATGTAGTGATGGGCTACAGGACGGCCATGGACTATGTGACCGAAGGCCCCTGCTCCGGCAAGGTGCCCGGCCGTTTTGCCAACCGCATCGCCAAGGGCAGGTTCACCCTGGACGGCGTGGAGTATACCCTGCCCGTCAACAACGGGCCCAACCACCTGCACGGCGGGCCCGCCGGTTTCCATAAGCAGGTGTGGGACAGCCGCATAGAGGGAGACGCCGTGGAGTTCATGTACTTTGCCCAGGACGGCGAAGCCGGTTATCCGGGCAACCTCAAGGTGGTGGCCCACTACACCTGGGGGGAAGACAATTCCCTCAAGCTGGTCTTCACCGCCCAGACCGACAAACCCACGGTGGTGAACCTCACCAACCATGTCTATTTCAACCTGGACGGAGAGGGCTCCGGCTCCGTGCTGCAGCATAAGCTGGAACTCAACGCTTCCCAGTATCTTCCTACGGACGAGACGCTGATCCCGCTGGGAGAACCGGAGGACGTGGCCGGTACGCCCATGGACTTTGTGGAGGCCAAGCCCATCGGCCAGGATATAGAGGCAGATTTCCCGGCGCTCAAATACGGCAAGGGCTACGACAACTGCTACCTGATTGACGGCTACATGCCCGGGCAGCTTACCACCGCCGCAGAGCTGTGGGGGGCCGTTTCCGGCCGTCACCTGGAGGTGCTCACCACCCAGCCGGCGGTGCAGATTTACACCGGCAACTGGCTCAAAGGCTGCCCCATGGGAAAGAGCGGCCATGCCTATGAAGACTATGACGCCGTGGCCATCGAATGCCAGCACTGCCCGGACTCCCCCAACCAGCCGGCCTTCCCCACCACCGTCCTCCGTCCCGGAGAGGTGCTGGAAGAAGCCATCGTGTGGGCGTTCGACGCTTAGGTCTTAGAAATCTGTTTTGAAAATCAGCGACACGGAGTAGGGTTTTGCCTGCTCCGTGATTTCGTACAGACCCCCGCCGAGCCAGGAGAAGGAGACGCCCACGGTGGTGTCCAGCGCCGCAAAGAAAACGCGGCCGAGGTGGGCGGCAAGGTCTGCCCCCGCGCTCCAGAGCTGGTTCTCCGGATGGGCGTCCACCCGCATGTAATCTGCGTGCGGGGTGAGGATGAAGTTCTGGATGTAGGCCACCCAGGGGATGTTGATGTCGCCCAGCCAGAGGGGGATGGCATAGTCTAAAGTCACCCGCCACTGCGTGGGATACAGCGCGGCGACATGGGCCCCGGCCGCACCGCTGAACCCGCGCGGCAGCACGTTCACGGAAAACTCATGGAAGGGCGTTTGAGGCCGGATCTGCCGCTGGAACATGCCGGTGAGCATGAGCCCCTGGTTGCGCGTAATGCCGGGAAGGTAGCCATAGGCATAGGCATAGATGTTGGGCGAGAAGAACTGCGTGAGGCCCGGCCGGAGGTTCACCCCCGCTTCCAGGCCGATACCCGCGCGGGGATAGATCTGGGCCACGGCCCTGGGCTTCATCAGATAGCCCCGCACCGCAGCCGTCAGGCGCTGCATGTACACCTTTTCCGCTCCGCCGACACTTTCCAGGAGGAAGTGGGCCGGCAGCTTTTCAAAGCGGTCCGGTGCCTGGAAATGCGTGACATTCAGGCCCACCAGGCTGTTGGAAACGGAATAGGTGGCCTGCGGGGTCACTCCCCACAGAAGGCCGCCCCGGCGGAACGACAGGGGAACATAGGCCCGGAGACTTCCGCTCATGAGGGGCGCATCGGTGCGCACGGTGGAAAGATAGAGGGTGGACTCTTTCTGGTCTTTCATCACCAGCTGGAGGTACTGCCGGGCGGCTTCGTCCCCCAGGTCGAACGACGCTTCCAGTACCGGATACAGCCCCGTGTAGGTGAAACGGGCATGGAAGGCATTCCGCCAGTGGCTGGTGATGTCCGGATCCCGGTGGAGCCCGTAGCCCAGGTAGCCCGAGAAGGAGCTTAAGGTATTCTGGAAGAAGGCCATGGCGCCAATGGAAGCCGTCTCATACGAAAAGTCGAAGGAGCCGTTCTTGACGCCGTCTACGTTCAGATAGAAGGGCGCCCAGGAATGCAGGCGCAGCGGATGCCCCAGCTTGCGGTAGCGCTGCGGGGCGCTCATGGGAACGGGCGTGTCCAGCTCCGGTGCCGGCCCCAGGGCGCTCTCCTGCGCGGTGAGGACATCTTCGATGGGGTAGGTATGGATATCGGCAAAAGACACTTCCCGGGGCTGCAGCGCTTCCCTGTCGATGGAAAAGAGCAGATGCCCGTCCAGGGTGCCTGACGAGCAGTACAGGCGGTCTTCCGCCGCCGCAAAGGCCGATGCGCCGTAACGGAGCGACGTTTCTTGCACCAGGCGGCCGGTGGCGGGATGGTAGGTGTAAAGTTCGTTCACGCCGGTGCGGTCCGACACCCAGGCGATGCCGTCTTCCCAGTAGGCCAGGTTCACGACTTTCTGCTTGGCGGGAGGAAGCACCGGTTCCCATACATCATCGGCACCTATCCGGTAGAGTCCGTAGCCATCTAGGGAGAGGCCCAGGGCATAGACAAAGCCGTCCAGCAGCAGGGCTTCCGTGGCCTGCACGCCGTCCGGAGCGCGGAAAGACTGCTCCACGGTGCCGTAGGCGGCATCCAGGAGGACGACGGCGGTGCTGCCGTCCGGCCGGTTTTCGCTCACGATCAGATGCCGGCCGTCCCGGGTGGGGTGCGGATGATAGAAGAGCGTTCCGGCCGTAAGGTCCATGGCTTTCCCGATGCGCGGGTCATAAAAGCGGATGACGGAAGTGCCGGCCAGGGTCCAGCGCGGGTTGGGGCGGGTTTCCGACCACCAGAGGCGGCCGTCCGGCCCCACGGAAAGGGGCGAATGGTGCGAGGCGAAGGACAGCACATGCTGCGGCTTGCCGCCGGGGACCAGTTTCACCAGTTCCGGCGTACGCACATAGCCCTTCCGGACGGCATAGAGCTCTCCGCCGGAAAAGACCGGCGACAGATAGTCCACCGGAAAGCGCTCTTTCTCCGTGACGGGCGTCAGTTCCAGGAAAGGCGCGCGCATCTCATAGTCCGCCTCCCAAACCTCCTGGAAGGCCTCCATGATGGGCTGGAAAGGCTTTTTCAATTTCCCCGAAGCGGGGCGGGCGGCTTTCCAGAGGTTGCCGAACATGTTGCGGACGGGGTTCTTTTCCGACAGGCTGTAAGCGTCTTGCATGACAAGGGGGGCGTCATAGAGGTAGCGCGAACCGGCCACCGACATATAGCCCACGGTATAGACATCCGGCGAATAGCGGCGGTACGAACCATACCGCCAGCGCTCCCAACTCCGCCATTCCCCCTGATCGAAGGCGATGCGGTAGTAATTCAGGAAATCCGCCGTGCGGGCCCGGGTGCCCATGGCCAGGCCGGTTTCCACGGCTACGGCATCCCCTTCCCCGAACGGACGGCCCAGCTGGGCCACCCAGCCCACGGGCGCCCAGGCTTCCCCGAGGAGGAGGCTTAACACTTTTCCCACGCCTTTCTGCCCGCTCCGCTCCATCTGCGCCTGGTGGCGCGGCTCATGGGCGGCCAGCTGGACCTGCCAGGGAACCGGGTCTGAACCATAGGTTTCCGGGAGGGTGTAAAGGTCGTACCGGGTGGGGGCCCAGCCCATGGCGCCGTTGGGATAGGGGTGGAAAGCGTGCAGCACGACGGGCATCTTGCGGCGCTGGCGGGCGCCCGGGGTAAAGTTGAGGCTCCGCCCCAGCGGGACGCGGAACTGCTCCAGCAGGCAGCCGTACCGACGGGCCAGCGAGTCTGTTCCCTCCGGGTAAATGATTTGATAATAAGGCGTTTCTATTGTGTACCACCGAAGATACCCCGGGTCTTCCCCCGGGGTGTAGAACTGTGCCCGGGCCTGGAAGGCACACCCGGCAAGCAGTAAAACGGCTATAATGAGGCTCTTTCGCATATAAGCTGCAGGTCGATTTACAAAAATAAGGAAAAAACCGTAACTTTGCTTCATGGGAAAACGAATCCTACTCCTTTTTGCCCTCTTGGGGCTCGTCACGGGCTGCGGACCCCGGCCCGAGAACAAACCGCAGCCGGCTGTCCGGGACTTTCCCCGGATGGAAGTGCCGGCCATGCTTTCGGACCTGCAGGACCGCATGGACTGGATTTCCGAACATTTCTGGGACGATTTCACCCGCACGGACAAATGCTGGCACTGCGACTCCGTCACGGTGAACGGCGTGGGCATGGAAGAGCTGGAGGCGCAGATGGGCATCTTCGCCACCGTGCTGCAGCAGGCCTCCCCTGCCGGCGGAAAAAAGGGCATGGAGGCCCTCTACAGCCGCACCGCCGCCTTCCAGCTGGCCTTCCCGGACGCCAATGTGTTCCCGGAAATGGTCCGCCTCACGGAGCATTATTTCTACGATCCCAATTCCCCGCTCAGGAGCGAAGAACTGTTCCTGCCTTTCGTGAGCCGCCTCTCCGAATCGGAGCTGGTGGATCCGGCCCGTAAGCCCGCCTACGCCTGGATGGCCAGAATGTGCGGCCTCAACCGCCCGGGCACCCCGGCCGCAGACTTTGTGTTCGTGGACACAAAAGGAAAGCAGCGGAGCCTCTATGGCATCAAGGCCCAATGGACGCTGCTGGTGTTCGGCAATCCGGACTGCAACGCCTGCAAGGAGCTCACGGAACAGATTGCCGGAGACCCGTACCTGAACGGCCTTCTCCAGGCCGGCACGCTGCAGGTGGTGGATATCTACATTGACGAAGACATAGCCAGCTGGAAAGAGCGCGTGGAGGACTATCCCAAAGACTGGATCAACGGCTACGACCCGGCCCACATCATCCGCGAAGACCTCATCTACAACGTCCGCGCCCTCCCCTCCCTCTACCTCCTGGACCAGGAAAAGAAGGTGGTTCTCAAAGACGCCACCCCCGAACAGGTCTTCGGGCGGCTCTAGCTGCACTTGTCCGGCGCCTCTGCGCCGCCGGGGCAGGGCATTACGCAAAAATCGCCAAAAACGCGTAATGGGGTGACCTTCGGCGCAGGGCATTACGCAAAAAACGCCAAAAACGCGTAATGAGGTGACCTTCGGGGCAGGGCATTACGCAAAAATCGCCAAAAATGCGTAATGAGGTGACCTCAGGGGCAGGGCATTACGCGAAAAATGCCAAAAACGCGTAATGAAGTGACCTTCGGGGCAGGACATTACGCAAAAAATGCCAAAAACGCGTAATGAGGTGACCTCCGGGGCAGGGCATTACGCGAAAATCGCCAAAAACGCGTAATGAAGTGACCTCCGGGGCAGGACATTACGCAAAAATCGCCAAAAACGCGTAATGAAGTGACCTTCGGGGCAGGGCATTACGCAAAAATCGCCAAAAACGCGTAATGAGGTGACCTTCGGGGCGGAGAAATTCAGTATGTAATCAGGTATATGGGGAGGTGGTCGGAGACACCGCCGGTATAGCGTGGTCCCTGGTAGGTGCGGAGGGGCTTTTCGCCGGGGTGCGAGGCCTCCCGCGTGAGGAGGAAGGGAATGCGGAGAATCTTCATTCGGGCGTTGCCGGATAAGGACTGGGACACATAAAAGTGGTCTATCAGGTCCCACTTTCCTTCGTATTTGATGGTGCCCTGCCCGCGTCGATAGAAATCCAGATGCAGGGGCTGCAAGGTGGGTTCCAGCAGGCCGAAGAGCGGATTGGCCGGGGTGTCGTTGAAATCCCCCATGGCCACGATGCGTTCCACACCTGCGCCGGCCAGTGAATCGGCCAGTGCCCGAAGGCGTTCCACAGCCAGTTTTCGGCGCGGTTCCGACACCGCCGCACCGCCATATTTGGACGGATGGTGGTTCACCAGAAATGCCACATCCCCGCCCTCCGGCAAAAGGAAACGGGCCAGCAGGATGTCCCGCGTGGCCAGTATGCTGCTGTCGGCCGCAAAAAGATGGCAGGGACGGGCCTCCACGAGTTGCAGCCGGCTCGCCCGGTACAGTAACGCCACGTCAATTCCGCGGGCATCCGGGGATTCGAAATGCAGGTACTGATAGTCCAGTTTCCTTAGGGCGGTCGATTGCAGCAAACGCCTGAGTACAAATGCGTTTTTCACCTCTGCCAGCCCTACGGCATCCGGCAGCGCGCCTTCTTCCGAAGCGGTCCAGAGGAGGGCTTTAGCCACGGAGTTGCACTTGGTATAGAAGCGCTTTTTGGTCCACCGGCGCTCTCCACGGGAAGAAAACTCTGCATCCGAGCTGCTGTAACCATCGTCCCGGTAATCGAAGAAATTCTCCACGTTCCAGAACAGCACGCGGAGGGTGTCACTACCTGCTTCCATGCCGCCGAAAAGGAGCACGAGCGCCGTCACGAGCCCTATCATGCCCCAAAAGTAGTGATTCCCGGTTCAAAGCCCTAGGACTTTTCCGACAATCTGAAAGCCTAGACGAACCATCTTTTCTCCCGTGTCGATTGCTCGCCGGAGGCGACGGGGGATAATGAGGGCGACCAACTAATTTTGGGCGAGGTCTCTTTTTAGGGTGAGGACCTAGCCCGCCGATTGTGCCACCAAGAGCCTTAGAAGGCATATATGCCGGGCTAGGTCCTGGCGATAAAAATGGACCTAGCCCGGATAATAGGGGGTAGAGCCCCCTCAAGGGCATGACGAGCATTCGCCGGAGGCGACGGGGGACGGTATGGGGGCAGAGCTCCCATCAGAAGCATTGACAAGCATTGACGTTTCGTCAATGCTTGTAGTCGATATCCCAGAACGCCAGGTTGAAAGCGGCTTCAGCGGTGGCTTCCTCATCGTCCGGAAGGGCCGGGAAGAGGTCCATGCCGATGCGTTTTTCCAGATCGTCCACGGAAAGGGCGCATTTTTCCAGGTAGTAGCGCTGGGTGTCGTTCTGCATGATAAAGCCGATGGCCTGGTACGTGCCGAACAGATCCCGGGCCAGCACCGCCTTGAAGAAGGCGTCCGGCACCACCACATGGTTGGCGCCGATGGTTCCGTAGCGGTTCTCCCCCACGATGGGCCCCGTAACCACCCACACTCGGCCGAACTCCCGCGCCCAGCGGCGCACCTGCTTCTCCAGATACTGCCAGTCCTTGCTGTTCAGCTCTTCCCGCTGCGGACAGACGTTCATGAAATAGAAGGTTTCCTCCATGGCGTCCTGGTCCCAGAAGAAGTCTCCGGCCGGCGCCATGTGCCCCTTGGTCCAGCCGCTCCCGGCATAGTCTTCCCGCATGGCCTGCTTTCCCTTGAAACGGCTGTCCATGGAGAAGTTGAGGTTTTCCCGGCTGGCGTCCCCGTGGGTTTCCTCCTCCGTGAGTTCATAGGCCACCCAATTGGGAATGAGCGTTTTGGTATTGTAGGACGATGCATAGCCCTCATAAACGACCACACGGTCCTGCGGAGTGACGGCAGGCATCTCCAGCCCGGTGGGTGCCGGAGGGATTTCCAGGCAGGCGCTGCTGCACACCAGCAAGGCGACCAGATAAAGAAAGCGTTTCATACCCGCAAATATAGCAAATAATCCCTTTTTTCGTTATATTTGCATGATACGCAAATTAACACTATAACTGATATGAAAGAAAGAATCCAAGAGAAATTCAAGGCCCTTTTCGGGCAGGAAGGCGTCCTGTACGCCTCTGCAGGCCGCATCAACCTGATTGGTGAGCATACGGACTATAACGGCGGCTATGTGTTCCCCGGCGCCATCGACTGCGGCATCGTGGCCGCCATCCGGCCCAACGGCACACAGAAGGTCCGGGCATATTCCCTGGACTATGATGCAAGCGCAGAATTCGGCCTGGAAGAAGCAGACAAGCCTGCCGAGCAGTGGGCCCGCTACATTTTCGGCGTCTGCCGGGAAACCATCAAGCGCGGCGGCAAGGTGGAAGGCTTCGACACGGTATTTGCCGGAGATGTTCCGCTGGGCGCCGGCCTCAGCTCTTCCGCCGCCCTGGAAAGCACCTTCGCCTTTGCCTTGAACGACCTCTTCCAAAACGGTATCGACAAGTTCGAACTGGCCAAAATCGGGCAAAGCACCGAGCACAACTACTGCGGCGTCAAGTGCGGTATCATGGACCAGTTCGCCTCGGTGTTCGGCAAGAAGGGCTCCCTCATCCGCCTTAACTGCAAAACCCTGGAATACAAGTATTTCCCCTTCGACCCTAAAGGTTATAAACTCGTTCTCATAGACTCCTGCGTCAAGCACGAACTGGCTTCGAGCGCCTACAACAAGCGCCGCGCCTCGTGCGAGAATGCCGCCGCGGCCATCCGCCGCAACCATCCGGACGTGGAGTTCCTCTCGGACGCCAAGCGCGTATGGCTGGACGAGGTAAGGGCGGAGATTCCGGAAGAGGACTTCATCCGGGCGGAATATGTGATTGGCGAAGTGCAGCGCGTGCTGGATGTCTGCGACGCCCTGGAGCGCGGAGACTATGAAACCGTGGGCGAAATGATGTACCAGACCCACTTCGGACTCAGCCGCCTGTACGAGGTTTCCTGCGAAGAGCTGGACTGGCTCAACAAGCTGGCCCGCAAGATGGATGTCACCGGCTCCCGCGTCATGGGCGGCGGTTTCGGCGGCTGCACCATCAATCTGGTGAAGGAGGAGCTTTATCCGGCTTTCATTGAAGCAGCTAAGAAGGGCTTCACGGAGAAGTTCGGCCACGCCCCCAAGGTTTACGACGTCGTTATCAGCGATGGTGCCCGCAAGCTGTAGCCACTGCGGAAAGCAAACGCAAATTGAGCTCCGGCCCAGCATTCAGGTAGCTGAGGATCCGGAGCTCAAACTCCGCGTGAAGGACGGTTCCCTCTTCGTGTGGGAATGTCCGTACTGCGGCCACCGGAACCTGGCCAGATACCAGACGCTCTATCACGACCCGCAGGCCCGTCTCATGGTATGGCTCCTTCCGGGGGGCGAACAGCCGCCCAAGGCCGTGGAAGAGGCCGTGGCGGGGCTGGAGGGCTATACCCTCCGCCTGGTACGGGAAGTGGGAGACCTGATTGAAAAGGTGAATGTGCAGGACGCCGCGCTGGACGATGTTGTGCTGGAGGTCTGCAAATGGGTGACGCGCCAGGAACTCTCCGCCAAGAATCCGGAGGCCCGGGAGGCGCCGCTCCGCTTCCTCCGCACGGAAGGGGCGGACAACGACCTGGTACTGGCCCTTCCCCTGAACGGCCAGATGCAGGTGCTCCACGTGGGATTCAATGTGTACGAAGACGCCCGCGGCATCGTAGCCCGCAATCCTTCCCTCCGGCCTTCTCCCGGCTTCGCCCAGGTGGACGCCGCCTGGCTGGAACAGTTTTTCCGGTAGATACAAGGGCAGAGCCCTCATCAATGTCTTTGCACTTTTTATTAAACGTTGAATAAAAAGTGCATGATATCGCCATCCTGGACCACGTAGTCCTTGCCCTCGATGCCCATTTTGCCGGCGGCGCGGACCGCGGCTTCCGTCTTGTACTGGACGAAGTCTTCGTACTTGATGACTTCGGCCCGGATGAAGCCGCGCTCGAAGTCCGTGTGGATGACGCCGGCGGCGCGGGGCGCCTTATCCCCCGCCACGATGGTCCAGGCGCGGCATTCGTCTGCGCCGGCCGTGAAGAAAGTCCTCAGGCCCAGGAGTTTATAGGCACTCTGGATGAGCCGGACCACGCCCGACTCCTGCAGGCCCATCTCTTCCAGGAACATCTGGCGGTCTTCGTACTCTTCAATCTCCGCAATCTCCGCCTCCGTCTTGGCGGCAATCACCAGAATCTGGGCATTCTCCCCCGCCACCGCAGCGCGGACAGCCTCTACATAGGCATTGCCCGTAGCGGCTGAGGCCTCGTCCACATTGCAGACATAGAGCACCGGCTTGTTGGTAAGCAGGTAGAGGTCCTTGGCCATCTGCGCCTCCTCGGCGTTCTCCGGCTCAACGGCGCGGCAGTTCTTTCCCTGCAGCAGCACCTCGCGGTAGCGGAGCAGCAGCGCCAGCAGTTTCTTCGCATCCTTGTCTCCGCCCGTGGTGGCCATCTTCTCCACCTTCTTAATCCGGTTTTCCACCGTCTCCAGGTCCTTGATCTGCAGCTCCGTATCCACCACTTCCTTGTCCCGGACCGGGTCTACGGAACCGTCTACATGGACGATATTGCCGTCGTCAAAACAGCGGAGCACATGCAGGATGGCGTCCGTTTCCCGGATATTGGCCAGGAACTGGTTCCCCAGGCCTTCCCCTTTGGAAGCGCCCTTCACCAGACCGGCGATGTCCACAATTTCCACCGTGGCGGGAATGGTGCGCTTGGGCTGGCAAATCTCTGTAAGCACCTCCAGGCGCTTGTCCGGAACATTGGTGGACCCTACATTCGGGTCGATGGTGCAGAACGGGAAATTGGCGCTCTGGGCCTTCCCGGAGCTCACGCAGTTAAACAAAGTAGACTTGCCCACGTTGGGCAAGCCTACGATTCCACATTTAAGAGACATAGCCTATCTATTAATAGAAACGGGCACGGTTGTCGGTGACGTTCTTTTCTGCCATGAGGGCGTTCACCATCTGCTGATGGTAGCCGCCGATGCGGGCCTGAGCGGCCTTGGCGTCGTCTTCCGTGTAGTAGGAACCGGTCTCACGACCCGTCACCTTGAAGAAGTAGGTGCCGATGGAACCGGCCACAGGGCCGCAGATTTCCCCTTCCTTGGCAGCGGCCACGGCGCCCACGAAAGCGGGCTCCGTAGCGGGAGCGCTGTTGGTGGAGAAGGTAACGTCCGAAAGCGTGGAGACGGTGGTGCCGAGCTTCTCTGCAATGGCTTCCAGGCTGTTCAGGCCGGCCACCTGCTCCTTGAGCTGGCTGGCGCGATAGGCCGAATACTTCTCACGGTACAGCTGGTTGCGGATTTCGTTAGCCACTTCCTCCACCTTGGCATAACCTTCCTTATGGGCGTCCTTCACGGCCACCACGAAGAAGTAATTGTTGTCCACGGTGATGATGCCGGAAGCCTTGCCGGGCTTGTTGTCGAAGGCCCAGCGGGTAACCTCCTTGGCGTGGTCGATGGCGCCATAGCGGTCTGTTCCCTCGTTGATGGTGACGCTGCGGGAGTAGATGCCGGAGGAGTCGCAGGCGGCCTTGTAGTTGTCATACTTGCCGGCGGCACGGACGGCCAGCAGGTTGGCCTTGTTGTACACTTCCGCAAAGGTTTCCTTGCTGGGCAGGGTGGTCTTTTCGAAGATGGCCACCTGCTTCTTGGGCAGCGGGGCGGAGGTCTTGACCACCTCTGCCACATGTACGCCGTACTGGGTGGTGAGGATGAAAGGCTTGCCTACGGGAGCGGTGAGGCAGGGCTCGAAGCCGGGGATGACGGCATTCTGCGTCATCCAGCCCAGGTTCCCCTGTTCGCCGTCAAAGGCGTTCTGGGTATCCAGGGAATAGAGGGTGGCCAGGGACGAGAAGTTGTTCTTGTTCACCACCCCGAGCAGGCTGTCCGCCAGATGGCGGGCGTCTGCACCGGCGAGCATGATGTGGCGCACATACACGGAATCCGGAATGTTGGCGTTCTCCATGATGCGGGCGGCATAGAAGGTGTTGCCGGAACGGATGACCGGAGAGACACCGGCGGCATTCTCATCCACGAAGGTGTTCACGTCGCGGTTGATGCTGCGAAGTTCCCCTGCCTTGTACCAGTGCTCCGACCACTGACGGTCCGAGTTGCGCTGCAGGAAGGCACGCACGTTGTCCGAGCTGGCGAATTCGTCGTACAGCTTCACGAAATCCTCGTTCTGGGCGGTGATGTCCGCGGCGGACGGGGTAACCTCGTACACGGCGTACTCTACGTCGCGGGTAGCCTTCTGCTTGAACTGCTCCTTGTGGGCGTCGTAATACTTCTTGATTTCATTGGAAGCAATGACGATGGAGGAGTCCTGCGGGGTGTACATGACGGGAGAGACCACGAATTCCACGCTGGCGGTAGTGTTGTTCTCTTCGATGGCCCGGTTGCGCTCCAGGGAGTTCACATACTCAGATGCGCCCATGAGGGACATGTATTTCTCCGTATAGCGGTTGGAACGGACAATGTTCTGGAGGTAGTTCCGCAGAAGGATGCCGCGGCCGGTCTCGTCCGACTGCACGGTTTCCATGAAGTTGCGGACGGCTTCGGTGGAGAAGCTGCCGTCCTCTCCGCGGAAAATACCCATGGAGGTGATGACGGGAGAAGGATTTTCGCCGATGAACAGGTCTACTTCCTCATCTTTACCCACGCGCACGCCCGCGTTCTGGATGGTGGGCATGTACAGATATTCGTCCACGAGGCTGGTCCAGGTCATCTCACGCACCTGGCGCTGGGCCTGTTCGCCGGAAGAGCTGGTGCCGGTGAGCATTTCGCGGATGGTCTCGTTCTTCTTGACTTCCTGCTCGAAGTCCTGATAGGAGATGGATTTTCCGTTGATTTTGCCGACATCGTACTTGGAAGAAGCGGACTGGATGGTCTGGATGATGTCGGACGGGTTCACAAGGAAGAGTAAAAGACCGAAGGCAATGATGAGCGAAGCACCAATGCCGAATTTAGTTCTGATGGTCTCAAGAGCTGCCATTTTGTTATGTATTTTTTAATATTTTCAAAAAAATTTCGATAAGGGCTGCAAAAATACGAAAAATCTCTGAAATATCACTATTTTTTTTGCATGGGGCCTATAAAATTCACAGAGTCAATGACCACCTTGGTGGTATCGCTGCCTACGATGAACTCGTTGTTGAAGGGTTTCATGAGGATGGCGTTGCGGGCCATTTCGTCCGAACGCATGCCGTAACCCTGCATGATGCCCGACGGCGAATACATGCGTATGTAGCAGTCTGTCCATATTTCATGGGCCTTGCTGTCCCAGTAAAGGGTGTCTGTCTCCATGGTCTCCTGCTTGGCCACGTTGCGGATGACCACATTTCCGAAAGCCGACCACTGCTCCTCATCCGTGCCGGGCGTTTTGTCGTGCCGCGCCTGGTCCGAGACGATGGTGGTTTCCAGCGAGCCGTCCTCTGCGTAGCCGAACACCTTGAGCCCGCGGGGGAAAAGGTCGAAGGCCACCGAGTCGTGCTCGTAAACCTCCATTCTGAGGGCCTCCACACGCATTTTCAGGCGTCCGTTCTCCGACTGCAGGAAGAACATGCTGTCCACCGTCTCCAGCGGAATGAGGTCCAGGTCCAGTTTCTCCGCTTCCGACAGGTTGCCTTTACAGGAATAAACGACGAAAGCAAGCGCCAGGGCGCTTGCTAAGGTCAAGAATATGTGACGGGGTTTCACTCTACCTGCTGCTCGTGCGGACGGTGGTGCTGGCCGACATGCCGCCGCAGGAAACGGTGTAGCTCTGACCGGCGCCGAGGTCATACATGAAGGCTTCGGAGGCCTCCGGGAAGTAGCGGCTCACGCTGCTGATGGAGGAGGCAGCTTCGTCTGCGACGGAAGGATCCGCGCTGCGGGCCTTCTGGTAGTAGTCCGTGGCCGCCCAGTAGCGGGCCCACTTGTCCACGGTGTCTCCGCAGGTGGCGGAAGCCCAGAGGTTGCCGATGATGAGGTATGCCTTACCGGCATAGCCGAAGTCCATTTCAACCGCCTTGCGGGCTGCCTCGTAGGCCTTGCCGCGCATGCCGTTCTTGTAGCAGAAGGCGGCCTGCTCGTAGTAGTACTGGGCGTCCGTGGCTTCGTCCGACTCCGGAGAATTGATGGCTTCTTCCAGATAGCGGGCTGCGTCTGCCACATTGCCGCGGGCCGAGTTGAGCCGGTAGAGGGCATAGGCGCTGCGGTACGAAGGATCCAGTTTGTACATGGACGTGACAGCCTTGAGATAGAGGTCGTTGCTGGCGCAGTCCTCTGCGGAGTTCATGAGCTTCACGATATTGGACACCAGAGCGAGGTTGTTGGGATCTGCCTCGAAACGCGGGGTGAAGATGGCGATGAGGTTTTCGCAGGAAGCCACCTTGCTGTCTGCGAACACAGACTCGATGGTGGCCTTCACCTTCAGGTTGTCCTCTTCTTCCGCTTCGTTCTTGGCGGAAGCGCCGTCGATGGCCTCGTTCACCTTGTCGTACATGGCAATCACGTCATCTGCGCTGAGCTGGTTCTCCCGGTACAGGGCGATGGACGACTGCAGGAGGTTCACCAGCAGGCTGCCGTTGGACTTGGCGCCCAGTTCATTCACAATCTCCGAAAGGTTCTTGTAGATGTAGGCGGCATCCGTACCCCGGTAGTTGATCATGTATTGACCCTTGTTGTTGAGGATGTCTTCCCGCTTCTTGGGATAGGCGGCCATGCGCTGGTCCTGGAGGGTGAGGATGGTATCCACGATGGCGCCGCGGTAGGCGGCGTCCTTGGTCTGGTTGTACAGACGGGTCATGAGGGTGGTACCGTGGATGAACATATTCTGCGATGCCGTGGCCGGGCAGAGGGCATAGGCCTGACGCCAGTTGGGCAGGGCTGAATCGTAATTCTTCTGTTTGTAGTACTCCTGATAGTAGGAGAGGTACTTGATGCACTCTGCACTGTCCGCACCGTATTTTCCCTGCGCAGAGACTTTCTGCGAGGAGAACAGCGCCAGGGCGGCGAAGAGAAGGATGACAGCTTTTTTCATATCGTCAGTTTTTTGGATTTTTGTTCAAATCAATAATTGTACCACACTATTCGTAAGGCCGTTTCTGGAACCAGATATCGAAGATATTCATGCCCAGGTTGAAGCCGAAATAAGTCTCTTTCACCTGCGAGGTGGCAAGGCCCCTGCGGCCGAGGTCTATGCCCAGCGACAGGCCGTTGTACCAGCGGAAGACCGGAAGGGTCATGCCCAGGGTGATGCCGGCGGCATTCACGTGCGCGCCGTCCACCGTGTAATAGGACTGGTCGAAATAGGCACCCATGCGGTAGGTGCAGCGGCGGAAGAAATAGCGGATGTCGTTGCGGTTGGGCGTGAATTCCACGCCGGCCCGGAAGGCCTGCCCCACCGACGGGGCGAACACCACGTCTCCAACGTTGGAGAAGCCGGAAACCTGGTCCAGGCGGCTGGAAGCCCAGTTGGTGCGGGTATAGTCGAACTCTGCCATGAAGGTGTCTGAACGGCGGAAGCTGACGCCTACGCCCAGTTCATCCCCGAACCGGAGGCCGTCTTCCCTAAGGGAAGTGGCTTTCCGCTGGCGGAAGTAGCTGCCCAGCTCGCGGTAATAGATATGGTAGCCGCTGATGGGGGTGGAGAAAGTGTAGGTGGCACCCACCGTGAGGAAGGTCTGGCTGGAAAGCGGCTGCTCATACTGCAGCCCCAGCTTGCCCGTGACGGAATGCACCTGCAGCGAGTCTCCGGAAACCGTATTGCGGTACGATTCGTCCTCGTTGGCGATGGAAGCTTTTTTACTGATGTTGCCGAAGCGGTAATTGACCTGGGCGCCCAGGGAAAGCCGGTCCCAGAAAGTGACGGCAGCGGCCGCAAATACCTGATAGATGCCGCCGTTTCCCGCGGACGAGAAGGACCGCTTGCCGGTATAGACATCTGCCTCCGTGTAGGATATGTTGTACCCCACGTCGCTCACCGGGGTGAGCCCCACCATGAAGGCGGTGTGACGCCACATGGGGAAGGAAATGACGAAATCGTCTATGTTGAACGTGGTGTTGAGCGCTTTCTTGTTCCCTTCCGTAAAGAGGGAGATGCGGCCGTCCAGGCCGAAGTCCGCCATGAAGGAAAGGGAATCCCGCGCGGTCATGGAAGCAGGGTTGAGGATGTTGATGAAACGGCGGTTGCGGGCGGCAACGCCTACTCCGCCCATACCGCGGTTCCAGGCTGTTCCACCCTGATGCAGCTGCCCCGGTCCGAAGACCGAATACGGGGAAAACCCGCTGTACGTACCGTCCGTCTGCGCCCGGGCAACCAGACAGCTGAGGCCCAGAAACAGCAGCACGGCCATCCACCTGCTATTTTTCTTCAATCTTTCGCACATATTCATCGGCCAGCAAGGCCAGACCCATTAAAACAAGGTTACAAATTACAAAGATGGAACTTTTCATCCGTTTTGCAAAATAATTGGCGTCACCTCCGGTGAAAACCGTGATGTTGTCCGGATGAAGATTCAGGTAGCCCTCTATCTCAAATATGATGCCTGACACCACTCCGCTGCCGATGGAAGTGACCTCCGAATGGCCTATCACCTCCGGATTGGCCGGGATGTCCGTTAGCGGAAGCACCCGTGAATAGCGGTTGATGGCCTTGAAGCGTGTCCGGCAGCCCAGGGAGATGTTGCCTCCCCGGTACAGGCCGTCCTCTCCGGTGAAATCCACGGTGAGGGTGGTGCCGAAGTCCACGATGGTGCAGCCCCGGCCGCTGAAAAGGTAGCGGGCCGCCAGGATGGAAGCGGCGCGGTCGTAGGACAGATAGGCGGGCAGTCCGTGGCTCAGGAGGTCTTCCGGATGCTCTCCGTCCAGCACCAGCAGATAGCCGCATTCCCCCCGGAGGAGGTTCACATCCGCTTCCGGAAGGGGATAGACCGAAGCCACCACCATGACGGCCGGCTTTTCCCGGCGGGTGAGGGTGAGAAGGAAATCCAGGTACTTCTCCCCCTGGTACCGGAAGGTCTTTCCGAGCGTCATCCGCTCCGACCAGGCAGCCTTGAGCGCCGTATTTCCTATTTCGACCAGCAAGTTGGACATAACTTGCAAATGTAGTAATTATTGCAGTCTTTTCAAAATCTGGAGAGCCGTCCGGAGGGATTCCACCCCGCGGGAAACGGTGCGGAGGCGTCCGCCGTCCTGGCTGAACTTATACTGCGCGGGCTGCTCGTTCACGCGGCTGAGGATATTGCCGAACTGCTTGGACTGATAGAAAGGCGACAGGGGATTGCTCACGAAGAACATGATCTGCATGCCATTCTTGACGATAATCTTCTCGAAGCCCATCGTACTTCCTAAATTCCTGATTTTCACTACATACAGGAGGTTTTCCACTTCCTTGGGAAGGGGGCCGAAACGGTCCTGCACCTGGGTGGCCAGGCGGTCTATCTCGCGGTCGTCCCGGAGGGCGTCCAGCAGTTTGTACATCCGGATCTTCTCTGCGGTGATGTCTATGTAGTCGTCCGGAATGAAGGCGGGCTGGTCCGTTTCGATGGTGCAGTCCTCCACAAACACTTCCCGTCCCGGGCGGACGTTGACGCCGGTTTCCATTCCGAGCTCCTCCATGGCTTCCGACAGGATTTTCTGGTAGGTTTCATAGCCCAGGTCGGAGATGAAGCCGCTCTGTTCGGCCCCGAGAAGATTCCCCGCGCCGCGGATATCCAGGTCCTGCATGGCTATGTTGAAGCCGCTGCCCAGGTCCGAGAACTCCTCGATGGCCCTCAGGCGCCTCCTTCCGTCTTCGGTGATGCTCACCAGCGGCGGGACAATGAGGTAGCAGAAAGCCTTCTTGTTGGAGCGTCCCACCCGGCCGCGCAGCTGGTGAAGGTCGCTGAGGCCGATATTCTGCGCCTGGTTCACGAAGATGGTGTTGGCGTTGGGGATGTCCAGGCCGTTTTCGATGATGGTGGTGCACAACAGCAGGTCATAGTCCCCCCGCATGAAGGCGAGCATGCGGTCTTCCAGCACGCGGGATTCCATTTGTCCGTGGGCGACGCAGATGCGCATGTCCGGCTCCAGCCGGTGCAGGATTTCCTCGATGGAAGGCAGTTCCTCCACCTTGTTGTGCAGGAAGAAAATCTGTCCGCCGCGGCTGAGTTCGTAGTGGATGATGCTCTTGATTTCCCCCTCGTCGAAAAGGATGATTTCCGTCTGGATGGGAATGCGGTTCGGCGGCGGGGTCTGGATGATGGAAAGGTCCCGCGCGCCCAGCAGGGAAAACTGCAGGGTACGGGGAATGGGGGTGGCGGTGAGCGTGAGGGTATCCACCGCATGGCGCACCTGCCGGAGCTTTTCCTTGGCCGCCACGCCGAATTTCTGTTCCTCGTCAATGACCAGCAGCCCCAGGTCCTTGAATTCAAAGCCGCTGCCAAGAATTTTATGCGTGCCTATCAGAATGTCTATCTTCCCTTCTTTCAGGCGTTTTTTGATGTCGCTGATCTGAGCGGCCGAGCGCAGGCGGCTCACATATTCCACGGTGCAGGGGAGGTTGGCGAGCCGCGCCTTGAAGGTCTCGAAATGCTGCAGGGAAAGGATGGTGGTGGGCACCAGGACGGCCACCTGCTTGGAGTCGCAAACCGCCTTGAAGGCCGCCCGGATGGCTATTTCCGTCTTGCCGAAGCCCACATCGCCGCAGATGAGGCGGTCCATGGGGCAGCTGTCCTCCATGTCTTCCTTCACGGCCTTGGTGGCGCGCTCCTGGTCCGGCGTATCTTCATACATGAAGGACGATTCCAGCTCTTCCTGCAGGTAAGAATCGGCAGAAAAGGCGAAGCCCTTGGAGGCGCGGCGCTTGGCATAAAGCTGGATGAGTTCCTTGGCGATATCCTTTACCTTGGACTTGGCCGCCGTCTTGAGGTTCGTCCAGGTCTTGGAGCCCAGCTTGTTGATGCGCGGCGGCTCCCCTTCTCGGGAACGGAAGCGGGAAATCTTGTGCAGGGAATGGACCGAAACGAAGACGACGTCGCCCCCGCTGTACATCAGCTTTACCACCTCGTGCACCCGGCCTTTGTCGTCGGTCATCTTCACCAGGCCGCCGAAAACGCCTACGCCGTGGTCTATATGCACCACATAGTCCCCCAGATTGAAGGAATTGAGGTCGTTGAGCGTCAGCTGCTCCGACTTTTCCACCGTCCGGCGGATGCGCACCCGGTGGAAGCGGTCAAAAATCTCATGGTCCGTATACCAGCACTGCTTGTCGTCCTGGTCGATGAAACCGGCATGGATGTTCTTCCCCTTCACAAATTCCGGCAGGAGGGAAGCCGACTCTTCCTGCAGCATGACCGAACGGAGCCGCTCCAGCTGGCTTTCCTTTTCGCCAAAGATAAATACCTGATAATGATTCTCTATCTTGGTACGGATGTCGGAAATGAGGAGTTCAAAGTTCTTGTTGAAAACCGGCTGCGGGGCTATGTTGAACTGAACGTCCGCCGCTTCCTGCCGCTGCAGGGGAATGTCCAGGAAAACGTGCCGGAAGCCAAGCAGCGGCCCGAAGAAAGCCGACTCCTTATACATATCCGACGAATCCAGCCATGCGGTGGTGCTTTCCGGGAAGAGACTGAGGAGGCTGTCTCCTTCTTCCTCTCCGGCTTCGCGGGCGGCGATGTCGGGATAGATGTCCACTGCATCCCATTCCGCGATGGACAGCTGGGTATTGCAGTCAAAGCTGTGTAGGCGGTCCACCTCGTTTCCGAAAAAGCTGATGCGGAAAGGCTTGTCCGCCGAATAGGAAAAGATGTCGATCACCGCGCCGCGCATGGCGAACTGGCCGGGTGACGATACGAAATCCACTTTTTCGAAGCCTTCCCCGAGAAGGCGCTGCCTCAGCTCATCATGCGGCAGGCGGTCTCCTATATGGATGGTAAAGAGGGCGTTCCGGAGTTTCCCCTGGGAAGGAATCTTCTCTTCCAGGGCCGACGGATAAGTGACTATAAACAGTTTTCCTTTCTCTTCGTTCCACTCCAGCAGCTGCCCCACGGCGGCCGTCCGCTGCACCCCGAGCGAGGATTTGTAATTGCTACGCTCCACGTTCTTCCCCGACTCCGGCAGGAAGAAGATGCAGTCTCCTTCCACCAGGTTGTAGAGGTCCGCCGCACAATACTCGGCCGCCTCGCGGGTGGGAAGGACCACCAGATGGACGCCTTTTTGGGCCGTTTCAGAGAGGACGACCCAGCGGGCCGACAAAAAAAGCCCGCTGCAGAGAACTTCTTGCTGGTTTTGAAGTTTTTTCTGCAGGGAAGCGGCGGCTTTTTGACTTATTAACATTTGAGCCATTTTCCCTGTTGAAAAGCTGTTGATAACCCTGTTCATAACGGGTTAACGGGAGGCTGTCGGATTTTTTGCAGGCGTCATCCACATTCCCTCCACAGGAAACCAACGGGTTTTCAACAGCCTATTTTCTTCGTAAAAGAATGATTCTTAAGAATTTATCAAAATTATTAACATTTCAACAGCTTCATTAAAAAAATCATTCTTAAAAATAAATAAACTATATTTGTATGTGATTTGAAGCCGACCGTCTTATGAGCGAATTCGACCCGCATACAACCGTAGACCGCAAAGATAGTGAATTCGAAGGAATTATCCGCCCGCAGGGGCTGGATGATTTTACCGGACAGAAAGAAATCGTCTCCAACCTGGGCATATATATAAAGGCCGCCAAACTGCGCGGGGAGGCCCTGGACCATGTCCTTTTCCACGGGCCTCCGGGCCTGGGAAAGACCACCCTGGCGCATATCATCGCCAATGAGATGGGGGTGAACATGAAGGTGACGTCGGGCCCGGTGCTGGACAAGCCCGGGGACCTGGCGGGGCTCCTGACGTCGCTGGAAACGGGGGACGTGCTGTTCATCGATGAAATCCACCGCCTGTCGCCGGAGGTGGAGGAGTACCTCTATTCGGCCATGGAGGACTATGTGATTGATATCATGATTGACAAAGGGCCGGGAGCCAGGAGTGTCCGCATTTCGCTGAATCCGTTCACGCTGGTGGGGGCCACCACCCGGAGCGGCCTTCTCACGGCTCCCCTTCGGGACCGTTTCGGCATCAACTGCGCGCTGGAATACTACGACACGGAGGACCTGAGGAAAATCGTTCTGCGCAGCGCGCGCATCCTGCAGCTGGAAATTGACGAAGATGCCGCCTTCGAGATTGCGCTCCGGAGCCGGGGGACGGCGCGCATTGCCAATGCCCTCCTGAAGCGGGTGCGGGATTTTGCGCAGGTGCTCGGGGACGGAAGGGTGAACCTGGAGATTACGCGCTTTGCGCTCAACAAACTCAAGATAGACAAGCGCGGGCTGGATGCTATAGACAACAAAATTCTCCGGACGCTTATCCTCACTTTCAAAGGGGGGCCGGTGGGGATCGGCACCCTGGCGACATCCGTGAGTGAAGACGCGGGAACGCTGGAAGAGGTGTACGAACCTTTCCTCATCAAGGAGGGCTTCCTCATCCGCACCCAGCGCGGCCGCGTGGCTACCGAACTGGCATACAGTCATTTAGGAATGGAAGCGTACCTTAACCAGAGAAAATACAATCCGGATGAAAGCGGTTCTTTGTTTTAGCCTTTCGCTGCTGCTGTGCTGCGTTCCGGCGTTTGCCTGCACAACGGTTATAGTGAGCGGAAAATATACCCGGGACGGGAAGGCGGTGATGTTCAAGCACCGGGATTCCAGCTGCCAGGAAACGGCCGTGGAGTATTTCCAGGGCGAGAAATACCGGATGATGGGGCTAGTGAATGCAGACTGGAGGGTTCATCCGGTAGCCCGCGTACCGGCCGGGATGCCGGAGGTGTGGGCCGGGGAGAACGAGACGGGCTTTGCCATCATGAACACGGCCACTTACGATTTGAAAGACGACGATATTCCGCAGGAGCGGATGGACCGGGAGGGCCTTCTGATGTACCGGGCGCTGGAGATCTGCGCCACGCTGGAGGATTTCGAGCATTTTCTGGATACCCTTTCCCGGCCCATGCTGGTGGAAGCCAATTTCGGGGTTATTGACGAAAAGGGCGGAGCGGCTTATTATGAGGTGAATAACCACAGTTGGGTGAAGTTCGACGTGAACCGGGAACCGCTGGGGTACCGGGTGGTGACCAATTTTACCATGACCGGCCGGCCGGAAGACCGGAAGGGGGTGGACCGCTATGTGAAGGCCCATAAGATTCTGGCTTCTACGTATGTTCCCATGACGGAATGGGATCATGTCTTTTTCATCAAGAACCTTTCCTGTTCGGGCGCGCCCATTATGCGGGACATTACTTCCTGCGCCGTTGTCTTTGAAGGAAAGACGCTCTGGGCGGCGCTGGGAAAACCGGACAGGACGCCTTGTTTTCCCTATAATTTATAGGCAGAGTCCTTAAAAGTGATAATTTATTCCGTAAAAATGCTTATTTTTGCGAAAATGGAGATTCTTCGGCCTTTGGCCTCAGAATGACAGGAAAGACACAATGAAAGAATAATTATTATACCAATCAAATAGTTATATGGCCGATTCTAAATTAATTTCCAAAATTCCGGACGGACCGCTCAAGGACAAATGGTCCAAGCGTAAATCCTCTATCCGGGTGGTTTCTCCCAACAACAAAAGAAAACTGGAAGTGATTGTTGTGGGAACCGGTCTTGGCGGAGCCTCCGCAGCTGCCTCCCTGGGCGAAATGGGCTACAATGTCAAGATTTTCTGCATCAGCGATTCCCCGCGCCGCGCCCACTCCATCGCCGCGCAGGGCGGTATCAACGCTGCCAAGAACTACCAGAACGACAACGACTCCGTGTCGCGCCTTTTCTTCGACACGGTGAAGGGCGGCGACTACCGCTCCCGCGAAGCCAACGTGTACCGTCTGGCGGAGGTGAGCGCCGCCATCATCGACCAGTGCGTGGCGCAGGGCGTTCCCTTTGCCCGGGAGTACGGCGGCTATCTGGCCAACCGTTCCTTCGGCGGGGTGCAGGTGAGCCGTACCTTCTATGCCCGCGGACAAACCGGCCAGCAACTCCTCCTGGGCGCCTATGCTTCCCTGAACAAGGAAATCGCCGCCGGCACCGTGAAGAGCTATCCCCGTCACGAAATGCTGGACCTGGTGATCATCAACGGCGAAGCCAAGGGTATCATCGCCCGTAACCTGGTTACCGGAAAGCTCGAGCGCTTCGGCGCCCATGCCGTGGTGCTGGCCACCGGCGGTTATGGAAATACCTATTTCCTTTCCACCAACGCCATGAATTCCAACGGTTCGGCCGCCATGCAGGCCTATCGCAAGGGTGCTTTCTTCGCCAATCCCTGTTTTGCCCAGATCCACCCCACCTGCATTCCCGTACACGGAGACCAGCAGTGCAAGCTCACCCTCATGTCGGAGTCGCTGCGTAACGACGGCCGCATCTGGGTACCCAAAAAGAAGGAAGACGTGATGAAACTGCGCAAGCACGAAATCAAGCCTTCCCAGATTCCCGAAGAGGACCGGGATTACTACCTGGAGCGCCGCTATCCGGCTTTCGGCAACCTGGTGCCCCGTGACGTGGCTTCCCGCGCCGCCAAGGAGCGCTGCGACGCAGGCTTCGGCGTGAACGAAACCGGCCTTGCCGTCTTCCTGGACTTTGCGGACGCCATCAAGCGCCTCGGTGAGGAAAAGGTGGCCGAACGCTACGGAAACCTCTTCCAGATGTACGAAAAGATAACCTCCACCTCGCCCTGGAAGGAACCGATGATGATCTATCCGGCCATCCACTATACCATGGGCGGTCTCTGGGTGGACTATGACCTGCAGACCACCATCCCCGGCCTGTATGCCATCGGCGAAGCCAACTTCTCGGACCACGGCGGCAACCGCCTGGGCGCATCGGCCCTCATGCAGGGTCTGGCAGACGGTTATTTCATCCTGCCTTATACCATTGGGGACTATCTTTCCCATAAGTTTGCGGAGCCCAAGACCGACATCAACGCCCCGGAATTCGAGGCGGCGGAAAAGGCTGTGAAGGAGCGCATCGACAAGATTTTTGCCGTCAAGGGTACGGAAACGGTGGACAGCATCCACAAGAAACTGGGCCACATCATGTGGGAATATGTGGGCATGGCCCGCAACGAGGCCGGCCTCAAGAAGGCTATTGTGGAGATTGGCAAACTGCGGGAAGAGTTCTGGAAGACCGTCCGCGTGCCCGGCACCAACGAAGAGTTCAACCAGGAGCTCGAAAAAGCCCTCCGTCTGGTGGATTTCTTCGACATAGGGGAACTCATGGCCCGGGACGCCCTCAACCGCAAGGAATCCTGCGGCGGCCATTTCCGCGAGGAAATGCAGACCGAGGAAGGCGAGACCAAGCGTGACGATGAAAACTTCATGTATGTGGCGGCCTGGGAATACAAGGGAGAAGGCAAGGAGCCTGAACTCCACAAGGAAGACCTGGTCTATGAAAACATCAAGATTGTGACCCGTAACTATAAAGACTAATCCCGACTATGGAATATAATGTGAAAGTATGGCGTCAGAAGAACGCCAAGGCAAAAGGCCATTTCGAGACCTACCACGTTACGGATGTGGAGGAAGACGCTTCGTTCCTGGAGATGCTGGATATCCTGAATGACCAGCTCATCCGCAAGGGTATCGAGCCCATCGCTTTTGACCATGACTGCCGTGAGGGTATCTGCGGCGCCTGCTCGCTGTATGTGGACGGCCGCGCCCATGGACCGGACGACGAAGTGACTACCTGCCAGCTATTTATGCGCCATTTCAAGCCCGGTGCCACCATTACTGTGGAGCCCTGGCGCAGTGCCGCCTTCCCCATCATCAAGGATCTGGTGGTGGACCGCCAGGCATTCGACAAGATTCTCCAGGCCGGCGGCTTCATCACCGTCCGCGCCGGCAGCGCGCAGGATGCCAACAATATCCTCATCCCGCACGACGCTGCGGAACTGTCCATGGATGCCGCCGCCTGCGTGGGCTGCGGCGCCTGCGTAGCCACCTGTAAGAACGGTTCCGCCATGCTCTTTGTGGCAGCGCGCGTAAGTTCCCTGGCGCTCCTCCCGCAGGGCCGTCCGGAAGCCGCCCGCCGCGCCCGCGCCATGGTGGCCAAGATGGACGAACTGGGCTTCGGCAACTGCACCAATACCCGCGCCTGCGAAATGGAATGCCCGAAGCATGTCACCATCGACCACATTGCCCGTCTGAACCGCGAGTATTTGAAGGCCAGATTCAGTGAATAATGAAGATAATATGCTGATTTAAAGTGATTTTAAAATAATTTTTAAACTTATTTATTATCAGCGTTTATTGGATTTTATCTTAATTTTATTTATCTTGGTCTGGGTTTTAAATTAAAAATTATTTAAAAATTACTATTTTAAACAGAAAATTGCAAGAGATGCATCACTACAAGCAGTTTGCAAAAATGAATTTGTTTTTCAATCTTTGCGGTCAGTTTCGTTTTTTTAGGACGGAATTTTTGTAGTGTATTCGATGCAAATCATTGTATTCGTATCAATATTTATGTTTAACTAATTTTCATGCTTATGAAAAAAATTCGCGTTTTTTTCACTGTCATGGTATTGCTGGCTATTTCCGTTGCGGCCGCTGCACAGAATATTACTGTGAAGGGTACCGTGAAGGATACCGCCGGTGAAGGTATCGTGGGTGCCAACATTGTATTAAAGGGCAACCGCACCGTCTATACTATGACTGACATCGATGGAGCTTTCACGCTGAGCGTTCCTGCGAACGGTGTCCTTGAAGTTCTCTGTATGGGTTATCAGGGGCAGGATGTACAGGTGGGCAACCGCACCAGCATCGAGATCGTCCTCCTGGAAGACAACCAGCTTCTGGACGAGACCATCGTGGTGGCCTACGGTACGGCTACCAAGAGTTCCTTCACGGGATCGGCCACGGTCGTGAACGCTGAATCCATCGAAAAGAAAATCTCCACCAACGTTACCAGCGCACTGGCCGGTACCACCCCTGGCGTGCAGGTCATCTCCTCCAGCGGTGACCCTACCAGCAACGGTGCCACCATCCGCATCCGCGGTTTCGGTTCCATGAGCGCCTCCAACGCTCCGCTGTATGTGGTGGACGGTGTTCCTTACGATGGTTCCATCTCCGACATCAACCCCCAGGACGTTGAATCCATGTCCGTCCTGAAGGATGCCGCCGCATCGGCCATTTATGGTCACCGCGGTGCAAACGGTGTTATCATCATCACCACCAAGAAAGGTAAGAGCGGCGATGCACAGGTCCGTTTCGACGCCCGCGTGGGTGTCAATACGCGCCTCATCCCCCAGTACGATGTGATCTCCGACCCGGCCCTGTACTACGAGACCTACTATCGTCAGTTGTACAACAGCTATCTCTACGCCGGACATAACGCCGGACAGAGCTATGCCTATGCCGACGAGCACTTCTACAATGAAAAGGACGGCGGTCTGGGTTACCAGATCTACACCCTCCCGGAAGGTGAGAAACTCATTGGTACCAACTTCAAGATCAATCCCAAGGCCAAGCTCGGCTACTGGGACGGCAAGTACTATTATCAGCCGGATGACTGGTACAACGAGGCTTATCACAAGGGCATCCGCCAGGAATACAACGCTTCCGTGAGCGGCGCCAGCGACCGTTTCAACTATTTCGCCAGCGTGGGTTACCTGAACGACGGCGGTGTGGTTGACAACTCCAAGTATCAGCGTTATACGGGCCGTATCAATGCGGACTACCAGGCCAAGCCCTGGCTGCGCCTGACCACCACCATGAGCTATTCCCATTCGGATTCCCAGGTGGCTTCCTACAGCACCGGTTTCGGCAGCTCCGGCAACATCTTCTACATTGTGAACAACATGGGTCCCATCTATCCGCTGTATGTCCGTACCATGGACGTGGATGATGAAGGAAATCCCGTGGGAGACCCTTACATTGTAAAGGAAGACGGCCGTATCCTCTACGACTCCAACAACACCAACCAGAAGCGCCCGTTCGCCGTGGGTAACGCTGTGCGTGACAATGCCTATGACAGTGTCCAGCAGTATGCCGACGTCCTGGTGGGCAAGTGGGGTGTGGTCCTGACCCCGTTCGAGGGCATGACCGTCACCGCCAACATTGGTATCACCAACGACCAGACCCGTTACAAGAGCCTCTCCAGCGTATTCGCTTCGGCTTCTTCCACCGACGGTTATGCCTATGTGAGCGCTTCCCGCTTCATGTCCGTCAACAACCAGTACCTGGCCAACTACCACACGGACTTCGGCGGTTCCGAACATCATCTGGAAGCCCTCGCCGGTTTTGAGCGTTACAGCTACATCACCCAGGGCCTCTCCGCAGAGAACGACCACCTGTTCAACCCGCTCGTGGGTGAACTGGACAACGCCAAGGGTACCAGCGGCAAGGATCTGGGTTCCTCCACTTCCAGCTACCTCACCCAGGGCTTCCTCGGCCGTCTGCAGTACGACTATGCCGGCCGTTACTTCTTCTCCACTTCCGTCCGTCGTGACGCTTCTTCGCGCTTTGCTCCCGGTCACCGCTGGGGTACCTTCTGGTCCGTCGGCGGCGCTTGGCTCATGAGCCAGGAACCCTGGTTCAACGTGCCGGCCGTGAACATGCTCAAGCTCAAGCTCAGCTACGGTAGCCAGGGTAACGACAACCTGGGTTCCCGCTTCCCTTATTCGGACCAGTACAGCACTTCCTACAACGAGGAAACCGGCCAGTATTCCATCAAGCTCTCCTACAAGGGTAATGAGGACCTGACCTGGGAAACTTCCAAGAACTTCAACGGCGGTGTGGACTTCGAACTGTTCAACGGTTACCTCAACGGTAGCATCGAAGGTTTCTCCCGTATCACCAAGGATCTCCTCTATTCCAAGGACGTTCCGCTGTCTTCCGGTAACCCTACCGGCTCTGTTCCGGTGAACGTGGGCTCCATCAGCAACACGGGTGTGGAAATTACCCTCGACGGCCATATCATCAACAACCGCAACTTCAACTGGTCCTGGAACTTGAATGCCAGCCATTACAAGAACAAGATCCTGGAACTGGACGAGAGCGTGAGCAAGGAAGGCATCAAGGGCAGCAACTTCATCTACAAGGTGGGCGGCTCCCTCTATGAGGCTTACATGTACCGCTACGCCGGTGTGGATCCCCAGACCGGTAAGGCTCTCTACTATACCGAACAGAAAGACGAGGACGGCAACGTAAAGACCATCACCACCGACACTTTCTCCTCGGCCGTTTCCAAGTACGAAGTCGGTTCCGTCCTTCCTAAGCTCTATGGCGGTTTCGGCACCTCGCTCAACTTCTACGGCGTAGACTTCAGCTGCCAGTTCTCCTATCAGCTTGGCGGTAAGTACTATGACGGTACCTATCAGGCCCTCATGCACACGCAGTCTTCTGCCGGTCAGGCATGGCACAAGGATATCCTCAGGGCCTGGACCAAGCCCGGCGACGTGACCGACATTCCTCGTCTGGATGGCGACTCCACCGTGGGCCAGTCGGCTGTAGACCGCTTCCTCGTGAGCTCCAACTATCTGAGCATCAATAATATCACTTTGGGTTACACCCTTCCTGCCAAACTCACCAAGCGGGTGGGCATCCAGAGTCTCCGTCTGTATGTTACGGGTGAAAACCTGTACGTGTTCTCTGCCCGCAAGGGTATTGACCCGCGCTTCAGCGTCGGTCTCGGTTCCTACACTTCCGGTTCCGGTCTGAACAGCGGTAACTACTCCTCCATGCGGAACATTACCGGCGGTATCAGCCTTACTTTCTAATTTAATTACAGGACAAGTATGAAAACAGCGAAATATATTGCAATCGTTCTGTCCGCACTCGCCTTCGCTTCCTGCGAAAAGGCTCTTGACCTGCAGCCGGAGGGTGGTACCCTGCTCGCTGCCCAGGTCCAGGAAACCAATGTGCTGATTCCTGAACGCGGCCAGGCTTCTTTCAACGGTCTGTTCTCCGCTATCGGCCAACCCAACAGTACCTTCAACCGTTCGAGCCCCCGTGCCGATGACTTTGCTTTCATCGCCATGTGCCTCTCCAACGACTACGAGGGTGCAGACGCCCTGCTGCCGGACTCCGGTTACAACTGGTTCTCGGTCTGCGGTGAATATACTTCCCGTACTCCTTCCTATGCCAATCCGTACATCCGCTATGCCACTCCTTACCGTGAGATTGCTGCGGTGAACGACTTCCTGGCCGGTTATCCGAATGTGGAAGAGATTGACAACGAACTCATCCTGAACATGATTGCCCAGGCTCACGCCCTGCGTGCATGGTCTTACATGTTCCTGGCTCCGGCTTTCCAGTTCGGTTATGCCGCCGGCGGTGAAGACAAGCCCTGCGTCCCTATCGTGACGGAGGAAACCACCGACTTCACCAATAATCCGCGTGCCACCGTGGCCGAGGTATACGATCTCATCATCAAGGACCTTGACTATGCCATCGAAAATCTGGAAGGTGCTGAAGAACGCAAATCCAAGATGTACATTGACCAGCAGGTTGCCTATGGTCTCCGTGCCCGTGCCCACCTGTATATGAATCACTGGGCGGAAGCCGCCGCGGATGCCGCCAAGGCCGCCGAGGGTTACACTCCCGCCAGCATCGCCGAGGTTAGCGTTCCCGCTTTCTGCAACATCAACGAGCACAACTGGATATGGGGTTACGACATGACGGCCGACATGGCCCTCACCTTCCGCTATGCCACCTGCAGCTCCTGGCTGAGTTCCTTCTCCGCCTGGGGTTACACGGCCGGTGCCGCCTGCTATGTGCAGATGAACAACCTCCTCTACGACAAGATTCCCGCTTCCGACGTCCGCAAGGGCTGGTGGCTGGACGAGAACCTGTATTCCCCGCTGCTGGACGGCCTCACCTGGGGCAGCCTGAAGGGCCAGGAGATTGCTACCGAAACCATCACCGACGAGAAGGAGCCCATGCTTCCTTATACCAACGTGAAGTTCGGCTGCAACCCCATCGGCACCACCAACAACGAGGAGGATTATCCGCTCATGCGTGTGGAGGAAATGATCCTCATCCAGGCAGAAGGTCTTGCCAAGAGCGGTCATGAGTCCGAGGCACGCACCCTCCTGGAGGACTTCGTCAAGACCTACCGCGACCCCAACTACTCCGCTTCCGCCGGCGGCCGCAGCCTGGCCGACGAAATCTGGTATCAGCGCCGCGTAGAACTCTGGGGCGAAGGCTTCGGCATCTTCGACACCAAGCGTCTGAACAAACCGCTGGTGCGCTTCCACGCCGGCAAGAAGTCCAACTGGCCGGGTAACTTCCGCTTCAACATCGCCGCCGACGACGGCTGGATGCTCATGCGCTTCCCGGATACGGAAATGAATACCAACTTCGGTATTGTTGACAATACGGACGGTGAAGTTCCGAAGATCGAACAGAACGGTTCGCTCCGCGACGGTGTTACCGATTAATTAAATCCGATTGCATTATGAAAAAGTTATTCTATATTCTTCTGTCTGCAGTCGCTTCCCTGGCCGTTTTATCCTGCGAAAAGGAAGTGGCTCACGAACCCGGGGAACCCGATGTGGAAGGATGCTACGGTGTCTATTTCCCCTCTGCCCAGGAAGCTGCGGGTGCACACACCTTTGACCCGTCCCAGGCTCCTGAGATTACCTTCACGGTCGCCCGTCTGTCCGACAAGGATGAAATCACCGTCCCTGTGGTGGTGACGGCTTCCGAAGAGAATGTATTTGAAGTCGGTACGCTCAAGTTCGCCGCCGGTCAGAAGGAAACCACCCTGCTGGTGAAGTTCCCGAATGCCAAGGAAGGTATCGAGTACACCCTCAACCTGGGCGTCACCGATGAAAAGTACGCCTCCAAGTATTCCGACAAGAGCGCTTTCATCGATTTCTCCCTGCTTCGCGTACAGTGGCAGGACCTGCAGAATCCGCTTACCGGTGAATCCGCTACGGTTACCTTCACCGAAGGCTGGTGGGGCATTGTGGTGGAAGCCAAGGTCAAGTTCTACGAAGTGGACGGCGTCCGCACCTGCGAAACCTATGATGAAAAAGTGATTGAGAGCGGTAACGAAGATGCCGGTGAAACCGGTTTCTGGGGCGCCGGCGAAAACAACCACCTCTCCTTCATTTGGTTCACCAACAAGGTGGATGAAAAGGATCATCAAATGATTGATGTTCCCAAGCAGTATTTTGGCTATGACTACGCCGACTGGAAGGCCAAACCCATCGGCGAGGCCGGAAATCCTATCTTTGCCTACGACTGGTTCCACTACCTCACCACGGACGGCGGCTATCCCGGCGGCTGGCCCGACTGGGAAGGCTTCCTGGAGAGGAACCCCGGAGTTTATGACCGTTCCTACTACGACGGCAACGGTGGCTTCTACCTGAACCTCCGTTACTATATCCCCGGTCTCGGCGGCTGGACGCCGGACACCTTCGACACGGTGGGTATCGTCCCCGGTTACACCCGCGTGGACTATTCACTGGATGCAGAGGCAGACTATGGCATGGAAGGCGTTGTGCCGGTGTATCTCACCGCCGGTGCGGACATCGCTTCCGTCAAGTATGCCGTCTATGAGGGCGTGTTGAACGCCGTCCAGGTGGCTGCCAAGGCGGAAGAGATTGAAGCGGACGATAAGGCTCTCACTTTCAGCGAGTTCGAAGAAGGTGAAGATGGTAAGAAGTATGGTACCCTGGGCATCGAGTGCCCTGCTACCGGCCAGTATACCATCGTTATCCTGGGCTATGACGCAGATGGTGAAATGCAGATTTACCTGAGCACGGACTTCCCTTACGTCTCTGCCGACGATGAAGCCGATTATGCAGTGCAAGTGAATGTCTTCACCGAAGACACCCCTGCCCGCTACACCGAACTTCACCCTTATGATTCCTTCGCATACGGCATTTACGGCAGCGGCCTGCTCGATGTCCACATGGGTATCTTCGACGCCAGCAAGGCGCTCGCTTCCCAGGCTGCCTTCGCCGCCTATGCAGAGGCTGTGAAGATTGACGAGGATGGTGATTTCGCCGTTTCCGCCGAAATCCTTGAGCAGATCAATGCCGCCGGCGGTTATTACACGGTGGAAAGCCCTGTGAACGCCAAGACCAGCTATGTGGTGCTGGTTTGGGCCACCAACGGAAATCTGGATACCTTCGCTTATTCGGTCTACACCACCGAACCCATGCCTTATGTATGGAACAGCATCGGCGTAGGTCTCTACACGGAAGACGTGGCCTGCGGTCTGTATGGCATTGACCCCGTTACCGTGGAATGCAATGTGTACCAGGAGGAAGCCAACCCCGGCCTGTACATGATTGACGGTTTCCAGAAGAACTTCATCGAAGCCATGCTGGATCCCGAGGAGGATGGTCCCGTGGAGGATTATGAGAATGTGCTGTGGCATAACGCCGAACTCGTTATCGACGCTTCCGATCCTGCCAACGTTATCATTGAACTCCAGGATTACGGTATCTGCCTGAATCCGAGCGACGGCTTTATCGACGGTCTCACTTCTGTGTACCAGGGCAAGCCCTTCTCCGTGGGTACGCTCGAGAACGGAGTCATCTCCTTCCCCACTGCCAAGGGTATGCTGTGCCTGCTCAACGGTGACGGCTACTACTATGCCAACCAGCATGGTGCCTTCAAACTGGAGCTCCCGGCTGCGAACAACGCCGCTCCCGTCGCTCCCAAGGCCGGCCTCAAGGCTGCCAGGAAGGCAGAAACTGTTTCTCCTTACACCCGTGCCAGGAAGTATGAGCGCGACGCTCAGGCCGTTGAGGTGAAAGTAACCCTGCTCCCTGTGGGCAAGAAGAGCTTCACCATGGACAGCCCCAAGCCGTTCGAAATGGCCAACCTGAACCGTTAATCTACTCATATAGAGTGATTTGATTATTTGCAAAGCCCGGCGGGAAAACCCGCCGGACTTTGTCTCATAAAAAGAGCAACATGAACTTAAGAAGAGGATTATTCCCGGCGTTTGCCCTCCTCACGTGCCTGCTTTCCTGTGTAAAGGAAAACGGGACAACCGTCCTTCCGGACGCCGGCCAGGAGGCTTGGGAAACCAAGGTGGTCTGCCTGGGAGACCGGTATGTGCAGGATTCCTTCCTGGTGAAATTCAACGATGTTCCGTCTGAGGAACTCCTGGACGGCTGCTGCGGCGGGGATGTGCTGTCCGTGCAGCCCCTTTTCCGCTCCTTTCCCGGCAAGGAAGACCTGGAGCGGCGTTTCGGCCTGGACCGCTGGTATGTGGTTTCGCTGAAGGAAGGGGCGGACCTGGGCCGCAATATCCGTGCTTTCAGTGCCCTGGAAACCGTGGCGGTGGCAGAATATGCCTGTATTGCCTCCAAGGCCTCTGACGAGGTGGTGTATCCCTGCCCGGAAACGGCCACCAAGGCGGTTTCCGGCGGTTCGTTCAACGACCCCATGCTGGAAAAGCAGTGGCACTACAACAACCAGGGAAGCAAGGCTTTCTCCAACTCTGCCGTCAAGGGGGCCGACGTGAATGTCAAGGATGTCTGGAACAGGCTCATCTGCGGAGACCCCGACATTGTGGTGGCCGTTGTGGACGAAGGGGTGAAATTCTCCCACCCTGACCTGAAGGATAATATGTGGGTAAACAAGGGAGAAATCCCCGGAAACGGCCTGGACGATGACGGAAACGGCTATGTGGATGATGTTTACGGACTTAATTTCGTGACGGGCGGGCCTATCACCTGGGACCAGTTCCATTATGACGAAAATCAGCGGAGGATAGTGGGCGATTCCGGTCACGGAACCCACTGCGCCGGCACCATTGCTGCGGTAAACAGCAATGGAACAGGCGTTTCCGGTATAGCCGGAGGCTCTGGAAAGGGAGACGGCTGCCGCATTATGAGCTGCCAGATTTTTTCCGGAACCTTGGCCAACAATGCCTCCGCCGCCGTTACGGCCAATGCCATCAAGTATGCGGCGGACATGGGAGCTTCCGTCATTTCCTGTTCCTTTGGCTATACGTCGCCTTTCCCTTCCGACCAAGCCTATGTGAACCGCATGGGTTCGGTGGAGATAGACGCCATCCATTATTTCGAAGCCTCGAAGAACAACCCGGTGCTGGACGGAAACATCGCCATCTTTGCGGCGGGTAACGATAATCAGTCTTTCGCCCACTATCCGGGCGCTTTCTACGACATCATCAGCGTCAGTGCCTTTGCCCCGGATTTCCTGCCCACGTACTATACCAACTATGGTCCCGGATGCAACATATCGGCCCCCGGCGGAGAATACGGGCACGGCGTGGGAGACCAGTCGGCCATCCTTTCCACCCTCACTTCCGAGCGGCACCAGACCGACTACGGTTATATGCAGGGCACTTCCATGGCCTGCCCGCACGTGAGCGGCGTGGTAGCCCTGGCCCTTTCCTATGCCAAACAGCTGGGAAAGACCTTTACCCTCCAGGAATTCAAGCAGATGATCATGGCTTCAGTCGATGACATAGACCAGCGCATTGCCTCTGCGGGCAAGAAGACCTATGTGGGGATGCAGGACCTGAACCTGGCTCCTTATTTTCACCAGATGGGAACCGGTGCCATAGACGCCTGGCGCCTTATGATGCATATCGAAGGAACGCCTTCCCTTACCGCTACCCTGGACCAGAAGCAGTGGATGGACCTGACCCCTGTCTTCGGGACGGCGTCGGTGAGCCTTACCTATCTGGCGGTGGAAGTGCCTTCCGAGACCGTGAAATCGCTGGGATTGCAGCCCATAGAGCCGGCCGATGACCCGTACTATCCGGCCGTTGTGGCGGAAGGCGGCTATGCCTTTGTCCAATACGGACGCCTGTACGTGCATCCTTCCGTTGTGGGCTCCGGAAAGCTCCGGATCAAAGCTGTAGGAGGCGGGGACCACCTGGGAGGCGGAACCAATCCTCCCGGAGGCATGGAACTGGACCGTGAAGTATCTGTCATCGCCCGGGATGCGGACGGTGGAAATGGTGTAGGAGGATGGTTATGATGAAACGATTTTTCTTTGTATGGCTGGCGGCGGCCGCAGTGCTCGTTGCCGGCTGCAAGAAGCCGGAAGTGATTCCGGATCCCGGTCAGAAACTCCAGCAGGAGATCCAGGGGGTATGGGAACTCACCGGCGTGAGCACCAAGGCCACCGTGGGCTCCGTGCAGGTAAACGTTTACCTGGATTTTGACGCCCAGGGCTCTTTCACCCTTTACCAAAAGCTGGGGGAGGGCCGCTACACCCGTTTCACCGGTTCCTATAAACTGGATGAAAATACCAAACTGTCAGGAACTTACAGTAACAAGGAGGCCTGGGGACCGTATACGGTCTCCCTGGAGGGAAGTACCCTTCGCCTCACAACGGAGTCGGGCCGCGAGACAGACACTTATACCAAGGTACAGGGCGTTCCGGATTCCGTGCTGGGCAATCTTTACTGAACCGTGAAACTGTAGGCTGCGCGGATGGGGGTGCCCTCCGGGGTCCATCCTTCCGCTACAACACGGAATCTGCCGCCATAGGCGGGCAGATGAAGGGTGAGGCGCTCTGCGCTTCGCCCTTTCACTTGCACTCCCGGGTGGAAATACAGCAGCTGCCGGAGGTCCTGGCCGCCGGAAGGGGCGCCTCCGGGATAGGCCACGGGGTAGCTGAGGCCCTGGTAGTCAATGACCCGCACGTTGTCGGGGAAGTGGAGGGCCGTTACGTAGTTGTTCCGGGTGATGAAATTCACCGCCCCGTTGAACGGCAGTCCGCCCAGCAGGATGGGCTGCATGTAAAGGTCCACATCGTCAATGAGCATGGCGTCGAAGTCTTCCAGCATGCCGTGGTCCGTGATGACCACCCCGTCCATCATTACTAAGATGTTATCCTGCATGTAGCGGCGCGATTCAGTGGGGTCCGGCAGGATCATCCGGATCCGGGAAAGGCCGTCGCGGCGGACGAATTGCAGCTGCGGGATAATCTCCACGCAGACTTCCCGGATGGTGGAGAAGCGGGTATAGTCGTCCAGGTGGTAGCTGAGGCTCCGGATGTCGTCCAGCAGGAGGTCTTCCCGTTTGGGCAGGAAGCGGACGAGCGTGTCGAGGGGCGTCTCCGCCTCTTCCCGCAGGGCGGCTTTCCGGGCGACGAGCGCCTGCCGCTGGGCCTGAGAGAGGCTGAGGGCCGGGATTTCACCGGGATCGGGATGCCGGAAAGGGCTTTTGAGGTTGATATGCCCGCTTTGGTTCTTGTCCAGCGATACCACTTCGCACACCAGTTCCCGGTTCCCGTAGATGTTGCTGGTGAAAAACTGGATCTGGCCGTCGGCGGTGTTCCTTCCCACATAGACCTGGGAAGGGGCTCCGGCCGATGAAAGATAGGCCGTCACCTGCCCTTCTACCGTTTCCGCGCCGTTTTTGAGCCCTTCCACGGTGGCATAGATGATTTCTCCTTCATATTCTGACGGTTCTCCGCCGGGGGCGGCCTTTCCGTGGAGGAAAGCCTCCAGGCTGCGGCCGTCGCCGGCGTCCAGGCCGTCGTCGTGATAAACGCTCACGCAGAGGTCTGCGTCCGTCTCACAGAAAAGGGTGAGCGAGGCCTCCGTTCCCTTGGCCGGATGGCGGGGAAGGGTTACCTGCAGGAGGGGATGCGCGATGTCCGCCGCCGCGGCGGGCTTCCAGTCAGGGTCCATGCGCACACCGCCTTCGATGCGCGCCTTGGAATTAGGGTTGAAGACCGAGAGGATGCGCGTCCCTTCGGGGGAGGGCTCCCCGTCCGAGGTATAGGCCGTGAGGGCGTAATTTCCGGTGGGCAGATTCTCCGGCAGGCGGAAGCTGCCGGCTCCCCGCCCGAGAAACAGGCCTGTTTTGGCCTCTGCGGCCGTTCCCTGGCCCGAGATGAGTTCCAGGTAGGCTACGGAGCTGAAGTTCGAAATTCGGCCCTTTTCGTCCACGCAGAAAAGGGAGCACCAGACGGTTTCCCCCGACAGGTAGGTTCCGCGGTCGGTGACAAGGTATATGCGCTCCTTGCCCGAGGCGGCCGCGACGGACATGAGGAGGAGGATAAGAGCGGACAGCAATCTTTTCATGGCTTTTCTCCTTTCATCACCAAAAATAGGGGGTTGTCTGATAGCCGCCGGCTTCTATGCAGTTGATGCAGCGGTGGGGGCCCCAGCCGATCCCTTTTTCATCGCCCAGGGCAATGTCTTTGACAGGGCGGTAATTCTCGAAGTAGTAGAGGCTGTACAGGTCTTCTTCCCGCGGGAGGATGAGCATGGCTTCGGAGGGACGGACCGACTTGAGGTAGATGCCCTGCAAAAAGGCCCTTTTGTGGGAGATGACCCCTATCTTCACCAGCCCGAGAATCTCTTTTTCCGGGTTGGAGGCGCAGACAAGGTTCCCCGTGAGCGCCCCCGGGTCCGGGCTGAAGAGGGAACCGCCCGCCTGGGAAATCTCTTCTGTCTGGCGCAGATACTCGCCGGCCTCTTCCGACAGGCTGTAGGCCTTTACCAGGATGGAATAGCGCTTGTGGTTGCGGGAGTCCGTGCGGGGGAAGGACAGGAGCGGGAAATGGTTGATTTCCCCGCCTTCCAGCTGGGAGTAGTCCACCAGGGTGGTACTCTGGGAGTTGTGGTCCCGGAAACACCAGTAGAAAGGATAGGACCCCATGAGCATGGAGTACGTCCAGGAGTTGGGGTCTATGACGTACTGCACCGTGAAGTCTGAGTGGAACTCCCAGGTTTCTTCATAGCTCAGCCCAATGTAACCGCTTCCGGAAGCGCCGGATTTGAGGGATACGTCCACATGGACATCGTCCTCGTCGGCCGTGAAGCTTATGCCGGTAATCTCCGGCGCCGGTTCCGGCGTGAGCCAGGCGGAATGGTACGTTTCCCCGTTCATGACCACCACCGCCCGGTATTGGCGGTCTGCGGGCGCCTCGCGGGTGTCGAACTGCATGGAAGAGGAGTTCGACAGGGGATTGTAGCGGTTTCCCAGCTCGTCTTCAATCCAGGCTTCCCCGGACGCATTGGCCCGGATGGGGCCGTCCAGGTCCATCAGATAGTCCAGCCGGAGGGAAGAATAGTCTCCCAGGCGTATGTTCCCGTCCACGACGGGAATCTTTTCTGCCGATATGTCCAGCTCCGGGTCGAACGGATAAACGCAGGCAGTGAGCGTTCCTGCCATGACGGCCGCAGAGAGTAACAGCTTTTTCATCAGAACAGGATGTTGAGGTTGATGTAAGGAATCTGGGTGGCGAAAACCGAGAGCATATAGCCGTGTACGGTACCGTCGGGGGTGGTCTTGAAGAACACCGAATAAGGGTTCTTGCGCCCGGTGACGTTATACACGCCGATGGTGATGGAGGCATGCGCCAGCGCCTTCAGGTAATGGCCCGGGTCGATGTTGAAGGCGGCGTCCACCCGGAAATAGTCCGGAATGCGGTAGCCGTTGCGCTCGCTGTAGGCCAGCCGCATGTCTCCGTCGTACCAGTAGCGTCCGACGGGAATGGTGACGGGCCGTCCGGTGGAGTAGTCTACGTTCACCGAGAAGCTGAAGCGGTGGGTGAGGGCGAAGTTGCCCACCAGCTTGAACTCGTGCGGTTTGTCGTGCGGGGCGTTGTACCAGGCGCCGTGGTTGATGGTTTCCGCCCCGCGGTCCTGCATCTCCTGCAGCTGGCTCCTGGAGTAGCTGTACGAGATCCAGCCGGTGAGCCGGCCGGCGGGTTTCTTGAGCATGAGCTCCACCCCGTACGCCCTTCCGCGGACGGGAACCAGCGATTCCGCGAGGCGGGGATTCATGGACAGCATGGCGCCGCTCTTGTAGTCAAGGGCGTTGCGCGTCTGCTTGTAGTAGCCTTCCAGCGACAGGTCCAGTCCCGCGCCGAGGATGGTCCAGTAGACGCCGCCGGCGCCCTGCCAGCCGGTGGTGGGGGCAATGTCTGCGCTGGAAAGCCGCCAGGTGTCCATGGGGGAGACGGCCGCCGTATTGGAAATGAGGTGGATATACTGCTGCATGGTGTTGAAGCCGGCCTTGAGGGAGAAGTTGGCCGCCGGCGAATATTTGGCCGAGAGGCGCACTTCGGGCCCCATGTAGAATTTCCGCGGCTTGAGGGCCAGGAAAGAGGAAAGCCGGACGCCGGCCTCCGCCGAGAAGGTCTCCGTGATCTGCCAGGTATCTGCGGCGAAAAGGGACGGTTCCAGCCCCCATTCTCTCTGCAGGCGGGCGGACGCGATGCGGGAATCTTCCCCGAAGGGGTTCAGGATGCCCGGTTCCAGCCCGTAGCCCAGCAGATGCAGCCCGTAACTGAACTGGTGCTGACCCAGTTTCCACGCATCCGTTGCTTTGATAAATGCCTGACGGATAAAGGTTTGAAGGTCATAGGCCCCGTCTTTCCAGTCATGCGCCTGTACGGTATTGGCATACTGGTCATAGCCGGCGGAAATCCGGGACTGGCGCTCGTCGGTCTTATAGCGGTAGGTGAGCGACGCGTTCAGGTTCCGGTAGCGGAAGGTGGTGTCTCCGCTGAAGGAGAAGCGGTCTGTGGCGTAGTAGCCGAAGGCCTGGAGGGAGTGGCGGTCGTCGAACCGGTGCGTGATGCCCAGGTTCCCGTCCGTGAAGGAGGCGCCGCCCCCGGCATAGGCGCTTTGCTTGGGAAGGAGTTTGAGCAGCCAGTCCGAATAGGTGGTGCGGAACGTGCCGATAAAAGTGGTTTTCCGCTTCACCAGCGGGCCTTCCAGGTGCATGCGGCTGGTCAGGAGGCCTAGTCCCAGGGAGCCTTTGATTTTGTTGAGGTCCCCTTCCTTGGTCTTGACGCTGAGAACGGAGGAGATGCGTCCGCCGTACTCTGCGGGGATGGAGCTCTTGTACAGTTCCACTTCGTCCACCAGGTCCGGATTGAACGCGGAGAACATGCCGAACAGGTGGGTGGGGTTATAGATGGTGTTCTCGTTGAACAGCACCAGGTTCTGGTCTGCCGAGCCGCCCCGGACATTGAAGCCGCCGGAAGCCTCGCCCACGCTCTTGACCCCGGGAAGGGTCATCACGGCCTTGATGATGTCTCCCTCGCCGAAGGCCGAAGGGATTTTGCCGATGGTCTGCATGCTCACCGACTCGATGCCCATGGCGGTGGTGCGGTGCTTTTCCATGCTGCTGGCCGATATGAGCGCTCCTTTCAGGAGGTTGATCCGTTCGGTCATGACGATATCCAGGGTGCCGTCCGCCAGTACGTTCACTTTCAGGCTCAGGTCTTCCTTGGATTCGGCATTGAAATTCAGGAGATTATCTCCCGTTGGCAGCTGGATGCGGTAGCGTCCGTCACGGTCGCTCCGCGCATAGGTGGCGGTGTTTTCGTCAAAGATGACGGCCCCGGGGAGCGGGAGGCCGCTTTCCGCCTCGAAGATGGTGCCGCTCACAAAAGCCTTGCCGCCCTTTGCCTTTCCTTCTTCGCCGATGACGTAAATCTTGTTGCGGTAGGTGGCCGTGAGCGCCGTGGTGGCGTAGATATCGTCCGTAAGGGTGTCGGGCCGCTCTTCAGAGAAATAGCCTTCCGGAAGGCCGATGCCCTTGGGCTTGGACTGGAGCGGGGTTACGGAACCCTCCGTTAATTCGGCGTTAGGGTGCCAGAACACGGACTGCATGTCCGGGATGGGCGATACTTCCCCGGCTGCTGGCGCTTCCTTCAGGATTCTCCGGGCTTTCCGCGCGCTGATTTTCAGGATCTGCCCTTCGCGGATGACATACCAGCTTTCTATCCGGTGGAAATAGTTGATGACCTCCGGGTCGAAGTTGCCGTCCATCTCGGGCGTTTCCGAGCGGACGTTCCGGTGGTCCGTGTCGAACTTTTTCTGGTTGAGCCGCAGGAGGGGCTCCCGGCCGTCCCGCACCACTTCCAGGTAGGCTTCCGGAGCCTCTGCATACCCCAGGTAACGGGGATTGATGAAGCGCCGGCCGTCCAGGGTGAACCAGGCCACCTGCGCCCGGTCCAGGACCACGCCGGAGGTCTCCTGCGCGGGTTTGGACACCAGGTCCATGCCGAAGGCGTCTACGTTCAGCAGCACGTCCTGGTACAGCTTTCCGTTGTACAGGAGCGTTTCCGGGGTGAACGAGCGGGTGAACATGTAGAAGGTACCGTTGTAGCGGTAGTGATAGCTGTTCTGCAGGCGCCCCCGGTAGAGGGTGGAAAGTTCCCGCGCCCGTTCCTGGTAGCTTTGCGCCGAGACCGGCAGCAGGCAGGCCGCCAGAAGGGCCAGCGTAAGTATCGTTCGTTTCAATTTCATAGGCTTACCACAGGAAGTTGTTGAAAGGATATCTTCCTGCATGGATTTCCGCCACCATCTTGTAAAGGTCGCTGCGGAGTTTGTCGATGCCGATCTTCTCCCGGGCCGAAATGAAGATGCAGGGGGTCTTTTCCTCCGCTATCCAGCTGTTCTTGAGCTCTTCCAGGGTGCGGTTCACCGGCTGCCGGGGCTCCAGCGAGAATTCGTCATAGGGCTCGTAGGTGTATGCGTCCACCTTGTTGAAAATCACGTACACGGGCTTGTTGCAGGCGCCGATGTCCTTGAGCGTCTGTTCCACCACCCGCATCTGCTCCTCGAAGTCCGGATGCGAGATGTCCACCACATGCAGGAGGATGTCTGCCTCCCGCACCTCGTCCAGGGTGCTCTTGAAGGCCTCCACCAGCTGGGTGGGGAGCTTGCGGATGAACCCGACGGTGTCGCTGAGCAGGAAGGGGACGTTCTCGATCACCACCTTCCGCACCGTGGTGTCCAGCGTGGCGAAGAGCTTGTTTTCCGCAAAGACGTCGCTCTTGGCCAGGAGGTTCATGAGGGTGCTTTTCCCTACGTTGGTGTAGCCCACGAGGGCCAGGCGCACCAGCGAACCGCGGTTTGAGCGCTGGGTGGCCATCTGCCGGTCCACCTTCTTGAGGTCTTCCTTGAGCTTGGAGATGCGCTGCTTCACAATCCGGCGGTCTATCTCTATCTGGGTTTCGCCCATGCCGCCGCGGGTGCCCATGCCGCCCCGCTGGCGCTCCAGGTGCGTCCACATGCCCGCCAGGCGGGGGAGCATGTAGTTGTAGTGCGCCAGCTCCACCTGCATCTTGGCATAGGCGGTCTTGGCCCGCTGGGCGAAGATTTCCAGGATGAGGCTGGTGCGGTCTACGACGTCCGAGCACTGGATCACCTTTTCGATATTGCGCTGCTGTATGCCCGTGAGTTCGTCGTCAAAGATAACGTACTCAATCTCGTTTTCCTTGCAGTATTCCTTGATTTCTTCCAGTTTGCCGGGGCCTATGTAGGTGGCTTTGTCCGGCCGGTCCAGGCGCTGGGTGAACATCTTGTCCCCCACGGCGCCGGCGGTCTCTGCCAGGAAGCGGAGTTCTTCCAGGTATTCCTGCACCTTGCGTTCGCCGCCTTTTTCCAGGATGACACCCACAAAGACGGCCTTGTTGGTTTTGAATTCAGCCATTTCTCTTTCTAAATTCCCTAAACGGGAAAACCTTGCTTTAATGAAGCGGCAAAGTTAATCAAAATACCGCATAGTCCGGAGCATGTCGAAAATCATGTCCACATATTTTGACGAGGTATGGTCCCAGCGGAAGCCCAGGCGGTAGAGCACCTGCATGGTGAACTGGACGGAGGGCTGGTTGAAGACCGATTCGCGGTGCGTGGGCGCCTGGGCATAGGCCAGGAGGCTGGACAGGCTCCGGGCCTTGACAGGGTCGTCCTTGACCTTGTCCAGCCGCTCGGAGAATTCCGGAAACTCCACGTACTCAACGGCTTTCCCGTCCAGCTTCTCCAGGCGCGAGAGTACGTCGTCCATGGGGATATAGTGGTCATTGGACACGTTGAAGACGCAGTTCTCCCGCGGCGTTGCGGCCAGTAGCACCATGGCGCGCGCGCTCTGGTCCACCGGCGAGAATTCCATCCTGCCCTCCAGCAGGGAGTACGGACAGGCCCCCAGCATCTTGAAGGCTTTGAAGCGGCCCATGGCGGCGTTGGAATTGAGGTTCACCTGGAATTCGCCGTCGGAGGCGCGGGGCGACAGGTTGCCGGCCCGGAGAATCTTGGCGTTCAGGCTGCCTTCGGCCATGTGCTGGAGGATGAGGCGTTCGGCCATGAACTTGGAGTGGACATACTGGTTGTCCGTCTGCTGGCCGAACCACAGCATCTGCTCGTTCATGACGGCGGGGGTGTCGCCAAGGTTCATGCCCGCCACGCTTTCCGTGGACACCTGAATGAGGCGTGCGCCGCGGCTTTCGCAGAAGGCCACCAGGTTCTTCACGCCACCATAGTTGATGTCTTCAATGTCCGTTCCTTTGGAGAAATGCTTCACGTTGGCCGCGCAGTTGAACACCAGGCTGAAGGGGATGCCGGAGTCTTTGAGGGACTGGAAGACCTGCGGGTCCGTGATGTCGCCCTGCACCACCCTGATGCGGTTTCCGATGAGGGGACGGTAGTCTTTGTCGAAATAGTAGACCAGCATTTCGCTGAGACGGCGGACCGGCGTGAGGCTCCCCTTGCCGCGAAGGAGGCACCACACCACGGTCTGGTCGCCCGTGCTGTCCAGCAGCTCCCGGAGCACGTGGATGCCCAGGAAGCCTGTTGCGCCCGTGAGGAGGATCTGCCCCTCCAGGCTTTGCCGTTTGCCCTGTGCAAGGGCTTCCAGGGTATTGCCCGTGAGGCGCTTGTTGATGGCGCTGTAGTCGTAGCTCACCACGTCCTGGTCTTCCGTATCCGTTGCCGCTCCGCCTCCGAGGAAGGCCGCGAGGCTTCGGGCGGTGGGATGGGCGAAAACATCGGCATAGGCAAAGTTCAGCTGCTGTTTTTCCGCGTTGACCAGCACGTTGGTTACCAGGAGGGACGAGCCGCCCAGGTCGAAGAAATTGTCCACCACGCTCACCTTTTCCAGGTTCAGCACCTCCGCAAAGATGGCGCAGAGCTTCTGCTCCATCTCATTGGCGGGCGCCACATAGTCTTCCGTAGCGGCGGGAGTGGGGGCCGGGAGGGCTTTCCGGTCCACTTTCTGGTTCACGTTCAGCGGAATCTTGTCCAGCTGCACAAAGGAGGCGGGCACCATGTAGGGTGGTTTCCGGTCCCGGATGAAGGCGGCGGCCGCCTTGGCGTTGAAGGGATGGTCGGCCACCACATAGGCGGCGATGAATTTCCCGCCCGACGGCGCGTCAAATGCCTGGACCGTAACGTCCTTCAAACCAGGCATTTCCCGCAGCACGGCCTCTACTTCCTTGAGCTCCACCCGGAAGCCGCGGATCTTGACCTGGCCGTCGTTCCGGCCCACGAATTCCACGTTTCCGTCGGCACGGAAGCGGACGATGTCACCGGAACGGTAGGCGCGCATGCCGGGGTGGAAGGGATTGTCCACGAAGCATTCCGCCGTCTTGTCCGGACGGTTCAGATAGCCGCGGCCCACGCCTTCTCCGGCGATAATGAGTTCGCCCGCCGCCCCCACGGGCAGCCTCCGGAACTCCTTGTCCACCACGTACAGGAAGACATTGTCCAGCGGGTGGCCGATGGGGATGTTGGCTTCTTTCTCCCGGACGGGGAAGACCGTGCTGAAGATGGTGCATTCGGTGGGGCCGTATCCGTTGTGGAAACCATAGGAAGGCGGGTTGAGAGAGACCAGCTTCTCGCCGCCCACCGACAGGTGCCGGAGTGAAGGATTTTCCGGGAAATTCTTGGCGAACATCACCCCCACCTGGGTGGTCATGAAGCTGTGGGTGATGCCGTTGGAGGTGATGAAGCGGTCCAGTTCATGCATGTCGTGCCGGGTTTCTTCCGGGATGATGCACACGCAGGCGCCGCTGGTGAGGGCCGGGTACATGTCCATCATGCAGGCGTCGAATCCGTAACTGGCATAGGCGGCCACCCGGCAGCCGGGCAGGAGCTGGTAGTAGTTCCGGTACCAGGCGCAGAAGTTCGTCAGGTTCCGGTGTTCCAGCATGCAGCCCTTGGGGACGCCGGTGGAACCCGATGTATAGAGGAGGATGAAAAGACTCTCCGGGAGCGGTCCTTCCGGGACGGGCCCTTCCGGCAGGGTTTCCAGCTGGCCAACGGTGAGGACGGGGCCCCCGTAGCCGCCCAAGAGGGGGAGGAGGTCTTCATCGGCAATCAGAAGGCCGGCGCCGGCATCTGCAATCATGAAATCCAGCCTTTCTCGGGGGTACGAAGGATCCAGCGGCTGGTAGGCGCAGCCGGCTTTGAGGATGCCCAGCGAAGCGGCCGCCATCCAATGGCTCCGGTGGATGAGCACGGAAACCACGTTTTCCCGGCCGAGCCCCATGGCGCTGATGCGGGCGGCGATGCGGTCTGTCAGGGCGTCCAGCTGCGCATAGGTAAGCTGGGTACCTTCAAAGGAAACCGCCTGTAACTCAGGCGTTTTCTTAGCCTGCTCGCGGAAGAGTGAGACGATGGTGGCATGGGGATCCACCTCCTGGAAGTAGTGGTTGAAGCTGTCCAGTTCCTGCAGCCTTTCGCCGTCTACCAGCGGGATGCCGGCCGTGCTGCCCTGCCCCAGGAGACCGCGGACGGTGCATTCCAGGGCATCGGCCAAACGCTCCATGAGCGCACGGCTGTACAGTGCATCGTCATAGGAAAGGGCGATGGTTTCGTCCCCTTCCGTCCCGTTAATGAAGATGCTGACGGGGAATTTGGGCGACTCCAGCTCCAGCACTTCGCTTCCGACCGGTTTTCCTTTGACGGTATAGCTTTCCAGCACGCCTACCTCATAGGCCAGCATGACCTGCGGCTGGAAGTCGAAGTCCGCCGCCACCCGGGAGAAGGGATAGTCTTCATGGGCCAGCGTCTCATGGAAATTCCGGTCCGTTTCTTTGAGGAACGTGTCGATGGGAACGGGCGCGGTGTCTGCCGAGAGGGCCAGGGTATTGACGAACATGCCCAGCGTATCGGCCGTGCGGAGGTTGGAGCGGCCGTTCGAGACGGTGCACATGAAGACCTTCCGGCTGCCGCTGAAGGCGGAGAGGGTGAGGTACGCGGCGGCGAGGAAGTAACTGGCCGGGGTGATGCCCAGCTGCTGGCAGCGGCCGGCCACCGAGGCGTTCACTTTCTTGTAGACATAGGCCTCTTTCCCGTGTCCTTCCGCGGACTCCAGGTCCGGAATCACCGATGTGGCGCCCTCGAACCCTTCCATCTGGCGGGCAAAGAAGGCCTGGTCTTCCCGGAAGGCTTCGCTTTCCGCCGCCTCAAGCTGGTCTTTGGCATAGCGGGAATAGGGGTATTTTTCCGTTTCCGGCGCCGTGCCTTCCAGGGCCGCCGTGAGCTGGCGCATGAAAATATCGTAGGACTGGCCGTCGAAGACAAGGTGGTGGAAATCTGTCAGCAGGTACACCCCTCCGGGCGTCCGGGCCACCGTCACGCGGGCGAGCGGTCCCTTGTCCAGGTCGAAGGGACGGACGAACTCTCCCTTGAACCGCTCCCATGCCTCCGGCTCCTGGAACGACTCCAGGCCCACCTGCAGGGGCTCCCCGGAGGGAATGCTGTAGATTTTTCCGTCCCGCTGCGCCAGGTGGACGTTGATGCCGGGATGCGCCCGGAGCACTTTTCCGGCCGCTTCCCGGAGGGTCTCCGCATCCGTCCCTTCCGGGAAGGACCACAGCGTGGGGATGTTATAGACCGTCTCGTGCGGCGCTTTTACGCAGTCTATGTAGACACCGGCCTGCTGGTTCGTCAGCGGAATCTCCTGGTCTACAGCCTCTTCTGCCTTTTCTTCGGCGGAAGGGGCCTTTCCGCCCTGCAGGAGCTTTTCCAGCACGCTGTTTTCGATGCCCTGCAGGGTGGCGGTTTTGGCAAAGGCGGACATGTCCGACTGGACGCCGTATCGCTTGTAGAGCTCCGTGGCCAGCCGGAGGGCGGAGAGGGAACTGAGCCCGTACAGCAGGAGGGGTTCGGTGAGCGAAGCGCCTTCGATGCCCGTGGTCTCCTTGAGGAGGGCCGACAGCGCTTCCTCCAGGACATTGAGCGGGGCCGCCTGGCTTTCCGCCTTCTGCGCCTGGGGTTTGGGCAGGGCTTTCCGGTCCACTTTCTGGTTCACGTTGAGGGGAATGGCGTCTATCTGCATGGTCACGGCGGGCACCATGTAAGGCGGTTTCCGCTCCATGATAAAGGCGTTGAGGGCGGCTGTATCCACTTTTTCGCCGCTCACCACATAGGCGGCCAGGAACTTGCCGCCGCCTTCCTGGTCGAAGGCCTGAACGGTCACGTCCTTGATGCCCGGGAATTCCCGGATGACGGTTTCCACTTCCTTGAGTTCGATCCGGAAACCGCGGATTTTCACCTGTGCGTCTTTCCGGCCGATGAATTCGATATCCCCGTTTTCCCGGTAGCGCACGATGTCGCCGGTGCGGTAGAGCTTTCCGTAGGCCGGATCCGTTTCGAAGGGATTGCTGCCGAAGGCTTCGGCCGTCTTGTCCGGCCGGCCCAGATAGCCGTCTCCCACCTGCATGCCGGTGATGAGCAGTTCTCCGGCGGCCCCCACGGGGACCCTGCCGCCGTTTTTGCCCACAATAAAGGTATGGATGCCCGGGATGGCCCGGCCGATGGGAATGTTGGGCTCTTCGGCGGTGACTTCTTTCCCCACAACGTAGCAGATGCATTCCGTGGGGCCGTACAGGTTGAAGAGGCGATAGTGGGGCAGGGCGAAGGAGGACAGCTTTTCACCGCCGGTGGAAAGGACCTGCAAGCCCTTGCAGGAGGGATAGTTCAGGGCGAACTGGGTGGCCACCTGGGTGGTCATGAAGGCGTGGGTGATGCCGTTTTTCTCCAGATAATCGTTGAGGGCGGGAAGGTCCAGCCGGATTTCCTCGGGGATGATATAGAGGGTGGCGCCGGCCACCAGGGCCCCGTAGAGGTCTCCCACGAAGGCGTCGAACCCGAAGCTGGCATAGGCGGTGAGGCGGGAGGCCGTGTTGAAGCCCAGGTAGGCGCCATGCCGTTGGGCGAAGGCCGATACGTTCCGGTGGGTGATCATGCAGCCCTTGGGGGTTCCGGTGGTTCCGCTGGTGTACAGGAGGACGAAAAGGTCTTCTGCCGAGGGCTTGGCTTTGGGCTTTCCTTCCGGCAGGGCACGGATTTCCTCCGTCTTGAGGACCGGCCCCTGGTAGTCCTTGACCAGCGGCAGGAGCGGGCTGTCGGCAATCAGCAGGGCGGTTTTGGCGTCCTCCATCATGAACTTCAGGCGTTCGGTGGGGTAGGAAGGGTCCAGCGGCTCATAGGCGCATCCGGCCTTGAGGGCGCCGAGCGGTGCCAGGAGCGTGTATTCGTTGCGGCCGAGGAGGATGGAGACCACGCTCCCCGGGGCCACGCGTTCTTCTATCCAGGCCGCGATATGGTCTGACAGGCGGTCTGCTTCTTCGTAGCTGAGGCGGATGTCTTTATGGACAAGGGCCGTATGGTCGGGATGGAGGCGTGCCTGTTCCCGGAACAGGTCCACCGGAGTGCGGCTGGTGTCCGTCTGGTCCATCGGGGGCTGGAAACTGTCCAGCAGCGCCGTCTGGGCAGGGGAGCAGACGGCCAGTTCCCCCACGGTCCGGGCCTTTGCCATCGAGAGGACCAGCGTGCTCAAACTCTCTGCCAGGTTCTCCAGGATGCGCTGGCTGTAAAGGTTGGGCCTGTACCAGAAGCGCAGCTTGTAAGGGCCTTCCGCCGCGGCAAAGAGCTCTGCGGAAAGGCCGATTCCGGGCGGGTTGGTGCGGAGGTCTTCCCCATAAAACTGAATGCCGCCGAGGGTGAGCGGCATGGGGTTCGGCTGAATCCGTCCCTGATAGGCAAAGTTGACCGGGAGGTTGAGGCCGAGGTCTTTCAGGCAGTCGGAATAGCTGTAGCAGTCGTTTTCCCGGAGCCCTTTGGACTGGGCTTTCATCTGGTCTATCAGTTCGCCTAACGGCATCTCCGGCCGGCTTTCCACATAGACCGGCTGGGTATGGACGCACATGGTGACGGTGTTCTGCCAGGCAGCGTCTTTCCGCCCGTTCCAGATGGTGGAGAACGCTGCGCGCGTATCCGCATTCCAGGCTGCCAGCGTGAGGCCGAAAGCCGTATTGAAAAGAACGCTCTCCGGGCAGCCGAATCGTTCCCTGAGGGCCTGTACGGCCTTATGGTCCACGCCAAGGTCTACCAGCAGCGGCCGGTAGGCTTCCGGCGCTTTCCCAAATACGTCGGGGATGATCCTCGATTCCACTTCCGCCGCCGGGGAGAAGGTTTTTTCGAACCAGGCTTTGGCCTCCTCGTACTCCTTTCCGCTTCGCAGCGCCTCTTCCTGCAGGGCTATTTCGGCCCCTGTGATGCTTTCCGTGTCGATTTCCTTTCCGTCATAGGCCTCTGTCAGGGCCTTCGAAAAGACGGCGCCGGAAGCTCCGTCAAAGAGGATATGGTGGAAGTCCATGTACAGGTAATTGCCGTCCGGGGTTTTGTAGAGTTCCAGCCGGAAGAGCGGCTCTTTGTACAGGTCCATCGGCCGCCCGAAGCCGGCGCGGTATTTCTCTATGCTATCTGTCTCAGTGACAGTTGCTTCCCAATGCTTCTCACCTCCTGCCTGCATCCGCGGTATCCCGTCTTCTTCCACCAGCCGTGAAAGGATGTACGGGTGTGCCGCCACAAAGGCTTCCAGTGCCCGGCAGAGCTTTCTCAGGTCTGTTTCTTGGGGAATCCGGTAAAGGAAAGGAATCTGGTAATTGCCGCTTTGGGCGTCCTGCCCCTGGCAGGCCAGGAATATACTCAGTTGCGCTTGGGAAAGAGGAGATGTCATAGATCGTCTTATTATATTCTTACAAATTTAGAAAATTCATCTGAATTCCGTATCTTTACCGCATGAAAACCGTCAGGAAAAACTGGCTCTTCCGGATAGGAATCGTTTTTTTTGCCGCGCTTATGGTGGAGGCCATCAGTGTCATTCAGTACCGGCGCATCCTTTCCATCATGGAGGAAGAGATGAATGTCCGCTCCCATGTGGTCCTGGGGGCCATTGCAGACCGTATCGGCCATGTCCTTGAGCTGACGGAAGCCACCATGGACGAGAATCTCCTGTATCTGCGCCGCCAGCTGGACCATCCGGATTCCATTTTCCGCTATATGGAGTACCTGATTGACGACAATCCCAATGTGGTGGGCGGCTGCATGGCTTTCATTCCGAATTACTATCCTTCCAAAGGACGCCTTTTCGAGCCCTATGCCATGAAGGAGGACGGTGAGATTGTGGTGCGGCAGATTGCCGGTCCGGATCACGACTATACCCAGAACCAGTTTTTCATCAGGGCCCTGGAGACAGGGGATTCGGACTGGTCGGACCCTTACCTTTTCGGGGATGACCCTCCGCAGAGCCTTACCACCTATTCCTATCCGGTCAAGGACAACACCGGCCGTATTGTGGCTGTCTGCGGCCTGGATATAGATTTGTCGTGGCTGGGAGATACGCTGAATGCGCATCAGCGTTTTGCTTCTGCTTTCGGCCTCATGCTTACCCAGCACGGCACGCTCGTTGCCGGTCCGCCACCCTCCAAGATTCCGCCCCAGAAGGTGGAAGAGGCGCTGGCCCTCATCCGGAATCAACAGAGCGAGTCGGCAGACAAAAAGATGTCGCTCCGGAGATACCGCATGCAAAAGGACCCTTACTGGGAGATTGTCCAGGTGTACCGGACCGACGAAGTCTTTGCGAAAATGCGCCGGCTGAGCCATCAGCAGGCCGCTTTCCTGTTCCTGGGTATCAGCATTCTTCTCTTTATCATCGCTTTCTTTATCCGGAACGAAAACAAGCTCAGGAAAACCTCGGAGGAACATGCACGCATAGAGGGCGAACTGTCTGTAGCGAGCCGCATCCAGCAGGAAATGCTGCCCAAGTCCTTCCCTCCGTATCTCTATGGTTCGGTGGAGCCGGCCCGGGAAGTGGGCGGGGACCTCTTTGACTTCTTTGTGAGGGACGGCAAGCTTCTTTTCTGTATTGGCGATGTTTCCGGAAAAGGCGTTCCTTCCGCCATGCTCATGTCGGTGGCGCATTCCCTTTTCCGGATGGTGTCGGGGAAAATCGGCAGTCCTTCGCGCATCCTGGAAATGCTCAATGCAGAGATTTGCCGCGGCAACGACAGCAATATGTTCCTCACCTTCTTCGTGGGCTGCCTGGACCTTTATTCCGGCGAACTTATCTATGCGAATGCCGGCCATGACAAACCTTTTGTCCTGGAAGAGGAGATTCATTTGCTGCCGGCCAAGGCCAACCTTCCGCTTGGGGTTTTCCCGCAGACGCATTTCGAGGAGCAGCGCTATCTTCTCCAGCCAGGTACAACGCTCCTTTTGTACACCGACGGTCTCACAGAGAGCAAGAACCAGAACCGTGCGCAGTTCGGCAGGGAAGGGGTGCTTTCCGTTCTGAAAGGCCTTCGAGAAGAGGACAGCCTGGTTCCTTCGCGGCTTGTTTCCGCGCTCAGCCAGGCAGCGCACGACTTTGCAGGCGAAGCCCCCCAGAGTGACGACCTTACCGTCATGGCGCTTCGTTTTGACCCGCAAGATATTCTTCATGACGAGATTAAGCTTAAGAATCAGATTGACGAAGTAAGCTGCTTGAGCGCTTTCGTCAAAGATTTTTGCGCTCCGCTGGATTTAGATCACAAGCTTTCCTCCGGCCTTCGCCTTGCGCTGGAAGAAACCGTTGTGAATGTGATTCATTATGCCTATCCTTCCGGTGTTGCCGGGGAGATAGATATTATTGCCGAAAGCAACCATAAGGAAGTCCGGTTTACGGTGAAGGATACCGGTTTGCCTTTTGATCCCACCTCCGTTTTGGAGGCCGATACCACCCTTTCCGTGCCGGACCGCCCTATCGGAGGCCTGGGCATACACCTTACGCGTAAACTCATGGATTCCATTTCTTATTCGCGTTACAACGGCCAAAATGTATTAACTTTAACCAAGAATATAGCATGACAACGAACATTCAGGAAACTGACGGACGCCTTGTCGCTACGCTGGTGGGCGAGTTGGATTCCGCTGCCGCCCCCGAGGCGGAAAAGGCGCTTCAGCCGCTGCTGGAAGCCGGCGGCAAAGACATTGTGATTGACTGCACTTCGCTGGAGTATATTGCTTCCAGTGGCCTTCGTATTTTCTTGAGCATTCTCAAAAAGGCCCGGGAAGTGGGTTCCCGCGTCATTCTCAGGAATGTGAACGATGTAATCCGGGATGTACTGGACCTCACCGGTTTTATTTCCATTTTCGAATTTGAATAGTCTATGGTCAGCTACTTTACGGAAGATATTGCTTTCCGCTTTAAGGAAAAGCGCATTACATCTCGTTGGCTAAAGGCGGTTGCAGAATCAGAAGGCAAGCGTTTGGGAGATATCGGCATTATATTTTGCTCCGATAATTTTCTTCTGAACGTCAATAAAGAATATCTGAAACACAATTTTTTTACAGATATTATCACCTTCGATTATACAGAGGGCGACAAGCTTTCTGGAGACCTCTTCATCAGTATCGATTCCGTTCGTGCCAATGCCGCCTTTTACGAGCAGGAGTTCCACGTGGAACTCCGTCGGGTCATCGTGCATGGTCTTCTTCATCTGATGGGCTATGACGACCATTCAGACGAGGACATTACCCAGATGCGGGCTAAGGAGAATGCGGCGCTCATTCTCCGGGAGGAGCTATGAACGCGCGCTTCGATGTCATTGTCATAGGTGGTGGCCATGCCGGCTGTGAAGCGGCTATGGCTGCTTCCGGCCTTGGCTCTTCGGTCCTCCTGCTGACGCCTGATTTGAACGGCCTCGCTAAGATGAGTTGCAACCCTGCCGTAGGGGGTATTGCCAAGGGACAGATTGTCCGGGAGATTGATGCGCTTGGCGGCTATATGGGCTTGGTCACCGATGCGGCTACCCTGCAATTCCGGATGCTCAACCGATCCAAAGGACCGGCCATGTGGAGTCCCCGCGCCCAGTGCGATAAACAAAAGTTTTCCGCTACATGGCTAGAATATCTCTTAAGTCGCTCTAACCTAAGTATTTACGTGGATTTTGCAGAGAATTTTCTTTTTGAGAATGAGAAAATTGCGGGCGTTCGCACGGTTACAGGGGCAATTTTCTATGCTCGCTGCGTTATTTTGACCGCCGGCACCTTTCTCAATGGCCGCATGTTTGTGGGGCAGCATATTTTCGAAGGCGGGCGAATTGGGGAGAAAGCTTCTTATGGAATTTCCGAGCAGCTGGCTGAGCGTGGAATCCCCACGGCCCGAATGAAAACTGGTACCCCGCCTCGTATCGATTTCCGTTCGGTGGATCTTTCCAAGCTGGTTCGCCAGGAAGGAGATACAGAGCCCCAGCGCTTTTCTTTTGTGGATATTCCGTCTTCCGTTCAGCGCGAAGGTTCGCAGATGGATTGTTTCCTTCTCCATACCAATGAGCGGGTGCATGAGATTCTGAGGACGGGTTTTGACCGTTCACCGCTATTCACGGGCGTGATTCACGGAAAAGGCCCCCGCTATTGCCCCAGCATAGAAGACAAGCTCCGCACTTTTGCGGATAAGGACTCCCACCAGCTCTTTTTAGAGCCCGAAGGCAAGCATTCTCCCGAGTATTATTTGCAGGGCTTTTCCTCTTCTTTGCCTCAGGAAGTCCAGATAGAAGCCGTCCATGCCATTGAGGGTTTGGAGAACGCTGTCTTTTTCAAGCCTGCCTATGCGGTGGAATATGACTATTTTGATCCGCAGTATCTGCACTATTCCCTCCGCTCCCGCCTGGTTGAGAACCTCTTTCTGGCGGGCCAGGTTAACGGTACCACCGGTTATGAAGAAGCGGCCGCCCAGGGTATTGTAGCGGGCATCAACGCCCATTTGTACCTGCAGGAGAAAGAGCCTTTTATCCTCCGCAGAGACCAGGCGTACATCGGCGTTTTGATTGACGACCTCATTAATAAAGGGGTCGATGAACCTTACCGGATGTTCACTTCCCGTGCCGAATACCGCATCCTTCTAAGGCAGGATAATGCCGATTTCCGTCTCACAGCGCTTTCCCATGAGCTGGGCCTGGCTACTGAAGAACGCTATGCTGCTGTGATGCGTAAACAGGAGTCAGTGCAAGATTTGGAGGCTTTCTGTAGGGATTGTAAGCTTCGTCCAGATGATGTAAATTCGCTTTTAGAGGCTGCAAGATCTACTCCTTTGACAGAATCCAAGCATCTTTCAGAGTTGGTTGCTCGTCCCGAATTGAACTTGGCTGACCTGCTTAAAATTGTTCCACGTGGAACAAAGTATTCTCTTGCCTGCCATTCTAAAAGCGCTTGTCATTCTGAGCGCAGCGAAGAATCTATTCCCGAAGATGTAATCACTTCAGTCGAAATAGCCATCAAGTATTCCGGCTATATCGAACGGGAAAGGCTGCAAGCGGAAAAGAATATTCGGCTTGAGTATATTCGTATCCCAGCCGGCTTCGATTTTAGCTCGCTCAGTGGGCTTTCCATTGAGTGCCGACAGAAATTGGAACGATATAAGCCTGAGACTATCGCTCAGGCTTCCCGTATTTCCGGCATTTCACCGGCCGATATTTCGGTTTTATTGGTCTACTTTGGTAGATAATATTGTTCCACGTGGAACAATTGCCCATGTTAAAGCCGCTGCAAGGCGGCTTTAATGATGTCCTCAACCTTGGCGGAGGAATTCTCTTTCAGGATACCTGGCATCACCTTGGCAATATTGGCTTTGCTGAATCCCAGCATTACCAGTGCCGTTGTAGCTTCGTCTACCAGAGCTCCATTGCTGCTGGGAATAAGGGTGGCTTCGGCCATGCCTTCTCCCTTGACAATCTTATCCTTTAATTCCAGCACCAGGCGCTGTGCGCTCTTGAGCCCGATCCCTTTCACGCTCTTGATTTTTCTGAGGTCTTCTGCCAGGATGGCCTGGCGGATTTCTTCCGAAGTAAGCGTTGACAGCATCATACGGGCGGAGGCCACTCCAATGCCCGACACGCTGATGAGGAGCCGGAACAGCTCCCTTTCATCTTTGGTGGCGAATCCGAAGAAGATTTCTTCGTCTTCCCTGATATAGTGATGAATGTAGGCCTGCGCCTGGCTTTTCCCCTGAAATGCCTCGTAGGTTTGCAGGGAAATGAGGATGCTGTACCCTATTCCGTTGTTCTCCAGGATGACTTCCGTGGGAGTCAGTTCTGCGATTTGTCCTTTAATATATTCTATCATAAGAGATGATTAGCTTCTTCGCTGCGCTCAGAATGACAATTATTGCGCAAAATTATGTAAATTTGCAGAATTATCCAACGCAAATGTCTATTCGCAGCATACGTAGTCAGTTCCCTGTTCTGGACACCCGGGTGTACGGAAAACCGCTCGTGTATCTGGATAATGCCGCTACCGCCCAGCGTCCCCTTTCCGTTTCCTCCTGTTGGACCCGGCTGGTTAACGAGGAGAACGCAAATATTCACCGGGCCGTGCATCGGCTGGCTGTGGGCGCCACAGATGCCTATGAAGGGGCGCGTGACCGGGTAAAGCAGTTTCTTAACGCGGGGCACCGGGAAGAGATTGTTTTCACCTCCGGCGCCACAGCGGCGGTCAACCTCGTGGCCTTTTCCTTCGGCGAAGCCTTTGTCAAGGAGGGCGATGAAATTGTGGTCAGTGTTGCGGAGCATCACTCGAATATTGTCCCCTGGCAGCTTCTTTGTGAGCGCAAGAAAGCCACGCTTAAAGTGCTTGACATTGCAGAAAATGGTGAGCTGCTGGTCAGTTCCTTGGAAAAACTGCTTTCTCAGCGCACTAAAATTGTAGCTATTACTCACATTTCCAATGTGTTAGGCCTTGTTAACCCCGTACAGGAAATGGTGCAGGTTTGTCATCGTCGCGGCATTCCTGTGCTGGTGGACGGGGCGCAGGGCATCGTCCATGACCAAGTGGACGTTCAGGAGCTGGACTGCGACTTCTATGTCTTTTCCGGCCATAAGATCTATGCGGCCACCGGCACCGGCGTCCTTTATGGCAAGCGCCAATGGCTGGAGCAGATGCCTCCCTACATGGGCGGCGGAGAAATGATTGAGCACGTCTCCTTCGAGAAAACCACTTACGCCCCGCTTCCGGAAAAGTTCGAGGCCGGAACGCAGAATTTCAACGGGGCACCCACCCTGGTCCCCGCCCTTGACTTTGCCCAAGCCTGCCGTGAAGACGCGGAGGTGCAGGCGGAGCAGGAAGCCATACTGGATCTGGTTTACAGAAAACTAACTGAGGATGAGCGGATTAAGCTCTATGGGGTTCCACGTGGAACCAAGATTCCGCTCTTTTCCTTCCAGGTACAAGGCGTCCATCATGAAGACCTGGCGCTCATTCTGGACAAGATGGGCATTGCCCTCCGTTCCGGACAAATGTGCGCCGAACCCCTCATGGACCGCCTGGGCGTGACGGGGCTGCTGCGTGCCTCCTTCGCCCCGTACAATACGCTGGAAGAAGCGGAATACTTTTTGAAAAGCCTGGACAAGGCAGTCAATATGTTACTGTAATGACGTTAGAAGAAAAGAAACAAGCGGTCATCGACGATTTCTCGGTGTACGAGGAATGGCTCGACAAATATGAATACCTCATTGAACTGGGGAAGTCCCTCGCGCCTTTCCCGGAGGAGAAAAAGACGGATGACCGCCTTATAAAAGGCTGTCAGTCACGCGTTTGGCTGGACAGCGAGCTTCGTGACGGGCACTTGTACTTCACGGCCGACTCAGACGCCATCATCACCAAGGGCATCATCGCCCTTCTCATTGACGTCTATTCCGGCCGCACCCGGGAAGAGATTGCCGCGGACGACTTTGGCTTCGTTGCGGAGATAGGCCTCAAGGACAATTTGTCCCCCACCCGCGCCAACGGGCTGGTGTCCATGATTGACAGAATAAAGGAGATGGCTGGCTATGGCAGAGAATAAAGAGGTACTTACGGCAGAGGACGTACAGGCGCTGCAGCCCCTGTACGCGGCCGTCATCGCTGCCCTGAAAGAGGTGTACGACCCCGAGATTCCGGTGAACATCTACGACTTGGGCCTCATCTACGAGCTCAATATCGACAAAGAGCGCGCGGTTTCCATCCTCATGACCTTCACGGCTCCCAACTGCCCCATGGCAGACCAGGTGGTGGGGGAAGTGCAGCAAAGCGTGGAAGCTGTCCCCGGCGTCACAAAATGCAGCATCGAACTTACCTTCGAGCCGCAGTGGGACCGCAGCATGCTCTCGGAAGAGGCCCGCGTGGAACTGGGACTGGACTACGACGAAGAGGATGACTACGGGAAACTGAACGACTAAGTGGAAAGGGTGGATGTATATCTGGGCCTCGGCTCCAACGAGGGAATGCGGGAAGTCAACCTCCTCCGGGCGGTGAACCTCCTGGACGAGGCGTTCCACATGCATCCGGAGCGCATCTCCCGCATTGTGGAATCGGCCTCCTGGGGCTTTGAAGGGCCGGATTTCCTCAATATGTGCCTCCTTTACCGCCTTCCGCGGCAGGGCAATCCCGAGGAGCAGGCCGCCGGCCTCCTCCGTCAGGTGAAAGCGGTGGAGCAGGCCATGGGCCGCCGGGAAGAAGCCCTTTATGATGCAGCCGGGAATCGGGTCTACCACAACCGGCCCATCGACATAGATATTCTATGCTTTGGAACGCATGTAATTCAGACAGAGGAACTTACTATCCCCCATCCCCAGATTTCCCGGCGGGATTTCGTCTGGAAGCCCCTCCTGGAGATTTCCAAGCCGCCCATCCGCGCCGCTTTCCCGGAACTCTTCGGCCTGGACCCCTGTCATTCTGAACGTAGTGAAGAATCTGACATCGAAGAATCAAACTCAGAAAATACTGATACAGAAGAATCTAACTAACAAAGCAATATGACACAAGATGAACTTTTCAAAGTGCTGGTAGCCCACTGCAAGGAGTACGGATTCATTTTCCCCTCCAGTGAGATTTATGACGGCCTGGCCGCCGTGTACGACTATGGCCAGATGGGCGTGCAGCTCAAGAACAACATCAAGACCTATTGGTGGGAAGCCATGACCCGCCTCAACGAGAACATCGTGGGCATTGACTCCGCCATCTTCATGCATCCCCGCATCTGGGAGGCTTCGGGCCACGTGGGCGCCTTCAACGACCCGCTCATCGACAACAAGGATTCCAAGAAGCGTTACCGTGCCGATGTCCTCATCGAGGACTATCTGGGGAAGATTGAGGAAAAGATTGAGAAGGAAGTCGCCAAGGGCCGCAAGCGCTTCGGTGAGGCCTTCGACGAGGCCCAGTTCCGGGCCACCAACCCCAACGTCCTTCGCGAAAAAGCCAAGTACGACGAAGTCCACGGCCGTTTCCTGAAGGCCGAGCAGGCCTCCGACTTTGCCGAATACCGCCAGATCATCATCGACTGCGGCATCGTCTGCCCCATCAGCGGCACCTGCAACTGGACGGAAGTCCGCCAGTTCAACCTTATGTTCTCCACCTCTATGGGTTCCACGGCCGACGGCGCCAACCTTATCTACCTGCGTCCGGAGACCGCCCAGGGCATCTTTGTGAACTACCTCAACGTGCAGAAG
>JAEEGL016685662.1_pt1 | contig 70169 bp, 78 predicted proteins | sample 9134231 | NCBI WGS metagenome assembly JAEEGL01 (sample SAMN16246548, study PRJNA631951) | gut metagenome | biome: gut microbiome; feature: rumen; material: fiber-attached | host: Bos | place: Iran: Karaj | collected 2018-10
TTATCTATTGCCTCTGCTACATTCTCTCCAAAAACACCATCTAATGCTTTTTGCATATCTTCTACTGTTACTTTTTCTCCTAAAGTATCTATTTGAGCTGAAGCATATGCTTGAGTTATATTTTCTATTATTCCTGCTTCTTTAGTTTTTTCTTTTGACTCTGCTGCTTTTGATATTATTCCATTTTCTCCTACTACCATTGCTACTGTTACACCTGCTAGTATTAGTAACACTATAATTGTTATAACTAATGCAATTAAAGTAATTCCGCCTTTTGTTCTTTAACATCTTTCCTCCTATTTTCTAAAGAAGAAAACTTCATTTTTCTATCAAAATTTTTCGATAATTAATTACTATTCTCTTCAGGATTAATTATTTTTTGAATGTCCTCATCCTTTTGAAGTTCTTCATCTATATATTCAAAACACTTTTTACTTTGATTTAATGCAGCCAAAGCAACATCTTTATCAGCCCTTAATCTATGTGAAGCGTATTTTAGAATAATTGATTTTTGTGAAACTGCAGCTATAACTACATCTTTATCATCACGAAGTTCTGAACTTGCAAAATAAAGAACTTGTCCATCATTTTTGGCAGCAGTAATCATAACATCTTTATCTGCTTTTAATCTATCACTTGCATAACACGCAGTCCATCCAGCTTGCGAAACTGCCTCCAAAAGAACATCTTTATCATCTTTTAATCTATTTGATGCAAATTCTAAAGCACCACCATCTATTTTAACCGCATCTAAAATAATCTCTTTATCATCCCTAATAGCATCATTTGCCCATTCAATTAATAGTGGCATTGTTTTAACACATTTTGCAAAATAATCTCTATTATCTTTATTTTCTCGAGCTTCTATAACTTCTTTTGGTTCTGGCATTTTCTTACATCCTGTTTAAATGTTCTAACATTTAAACTACATTTCCTTTCTAATGTTTATTTTTAATAATATTCTTATTATTTTATAAATTCTTATTATTTTTTCATAATTTCTGGTTCATTATTATCATTTATAATAATTTCTATTGTGTCTTTTTTACGTATTTCATCAGATACTATTGCCCTACTTACCATTGTTTCAATTTCATCTTGAATAGTTCTTTTAAGTGGCCTTGCGCCAAAATTAATATCATAACCTTCTTCTACAATCCAATTAACAACATCATCAGACACTGTCATTGTAATATCTTGTTCAGCTAATCTTCCAATCAAACTATTTAATAATAATCTTACAATATTATATACTTGCTCTTTAGCTAAAGCTTGGAAGAAAATAATTTCATCTAATCTATTTAAAAATTCAGGCCTAAAATGTGAACGTAAATCTATTTTTATTTCTTCCTTAATTTTATCTTCTATTATTCCAGTTCTTGAGATGCTATTTAATATCTTGTCTGCGCCCAGATTTGATGTCAATATGATAATTGTATTCTTGAAATCAACTGTTTTTCCTTGAGAATCTGTAAGTCTTCCATCATCTAATAACTGTAAGAATATATTGAATACATCTGGATGAGCTTTTTCAACCTCATCAAATAATACAACAGAATATGGTTTATGACGAACAGCCTCTGTTAATTGTCCACCTTCTTCGTATCCAACATATCCTGGAGGTGCACCAAGTAATCTTGTAACACTATTCTTCTCCATATATTCACTCATATCGAATCTAATCAAGTTCTTTTCATCATCAAATAAGTTTCTAGCTAAAGTTTTAGCAAGTTCTGTTTTACCGCACGCCAGTAGGTCCCAAGAATAAGAAAGATCCTATTGGTCTATTTGGATTTGCAATTCCAGCTTTAGAACGAAGAATAGATTCAGCAACTTTTTTAACAGCTTCATCTTGTCCAATAACACTTTTATGAAGTATATCTTCAAGATTCAATAATCTCTGTTTTTCATCTTGAGACATTCTAGTTACAGGAATTCCAGTCCATTTTGAAACAATTTTCTGAATTTCCTCTTCAGTGACTTTACTTCTAAGAAGTGATGCTTTACCACCTTGCTGCTTTTCAATTTCTTTTTCTTCCTGCTCAAGCACCTTTTTTAAATTTGGAAGAGTTGAGTATCTTAATTCTGCAACTTTATTTAAATCATAAACACGTTCTGCTTGTTCAATTTGTGCATTTGTTTCATCAATTTTTGCTTTTAATTTTTGAATTCTAGAAATATTTTTCTTTTCTACATCCCATTTTGCTTTTTGAACTTGAAAATTTTCTCTTTGTTTTGCAAGCTCTGCTTGAATTTTTGCTAATCTTTGATGGGCAACTTCATCATCATCTTTTGCAAGAGCAGCTGCTTCAACTTCTAACTGCATTATTTTTCTAGAAACTTGATCAAGTTCAACTGGCATTGACTCCATTTCTGTTCTAATTAATGAGCAAGCCTCATCTATTAAATCTATTGCTTTATCTGGCAAATATCTATCAGTAATATATCTATTTGAAAGTGTTACAGCTGCAACGATAGCTTGATCTTGAATTTTTACTCCATGATAAATCTCAAATTTTTCTTGAATACCACGAAGAATTGTAATAGCATCATCTATTGTTGGCTCTGGAACCATTACTTGTTGAAAACGTCTTGCGAGTGCTGGATCTTTTTCTATATATTCTCTATATTCATCAATTGTTGTAGCACCCATACAATGAAGTTCGCCGGCGTGCTAACCTTGGCTTTAATAAATTACTAGCATCCATTGCTCCATCTGTTTTTCCTGCACCAACTAAATTATGAATTTCATCGATAAATAGTAATATATCTCCGTTTAGACTTATCTATTTCTTCCATAATAGATTTTAAACGTTCTTCAAATTCACCTCTATATTTAGCTCCTGCAATTAGTAATCCTAAATCTAGTGAAAAAATGGTTTTTCCTTTTAAACTTGTAGGAACATCTCCTCTAATAATTCTATGAGCTAGTCCCTCAACAATAGCAGTTTTACCAACGCCAGGTTCACCAATTAATACAGGATTATTTTTTGTTTTTCTTGTTAATATTCTAATTACATTTCTAATTTCATCATCTCTACCAATTACTGGTTCTAGCTTATTTTCTTTGGCAAGTTCAGTTAAATTTTTACCAAATTTTGTAAGTATATCAAAATTACTTTCTTCCTCTTCATTTTCTTCATCAAATACTACTTTACTACTATCATTTACTTCTTTTAATGAAGCTAAAAATTTCTTTTTAGTAATTTGATATAATTTAAACAACTTCTTCAAATTTTCTGGTGCATAATCTAGTATTGACAAAAATAAATGCTCTGGAGCTATAAAAGCGCTTCCCATGCTTTGTGCAGTTATTTCAGAATTCTCTAAAACTTGTTCAACATCTTTTGAAAATCTCATTGCATTAGGATTTCCTATTTGTGGCAACTTGTTTAACTCTTCTAAATTTAATTGCTTAAATCTTTCAACTTCAACATCCATTTTAATTAATAATTGATAAATAATATTATCTTTCTTTTCAAGCATCAAATTAATTAAATGATATGAAGTAATCTCAGCATTTTGATTTTGAATTGCAAGTGTGCTAGAGCCTGTAAGGATGTTTCTTGCACTATCTGAAAAATTTGAAATATCCATATTTATTTCCTTTCTTATGTACATTATATTAACTAATCTTTTGTTACTTATTAATTATATATTAAACAAAGTTTTATTACAACAAAACATAAAAAAAATATTAAAAAACTGTTTTTGAGTAATATTCTCAAAAACAGTTTTAATTATTTTTCTTTATACCACTTTGCAAATTGTAACATTGCATCAATAGATTCATACCTTATTCTATTGTTTCTTTCGTCATCAGTCATTTGTGCTAATGTATTTTTATATCCATATGGAATAAAAATATACCATAAATCAGACCACTTTTTATCTGTATCAGTTCCTAATTTTTCTTTAGTTAAAAATCCTTCATGTCTTCCATCAAACTGATATAATTCTTTTCCATCATAATATGATAAACATTCTGTAAATCTACAAGCTCTATTTTCTTTGTCTTCCATAAGTTTTAAAATTCCATCTATTCCTAATGTATCTAAAGCAAAGTTTACAAAAGCCCTTGGAAAGCCGTTTAATTCATCTATCCAAAATCCACAATCTAAAGATATACATGGTTTATTTACCATTTTATATGCTTCCATAACTTTATATTTAGAAATATACTTAATATCATCACTTCTAGGTTCTTCCAAATCATATTCAAATATTTTAAAATTAACTCCTTCTAAACTTCTTTTAGCAGAAGCAATTTTTCCTTTATTATGTGTAACAAATACTATTTCATCCATTTTTTCTTCTCCTTATAAAATCCACTGCGTATTTAATATATCATATATCTTACAATTTCTCTACATTTTTAATAAAAATAAGAATAAAACTTATATAAAAAACATATCTTTAATTGATAAAATATATAGGGAGTGAAAAAATTATGAAAGAAAAATATTCGAGAGTTGCTCTTACTTTATTAATAATGACATTAATACTATTTCAATTTACTGTAATGACCAAAGCTTCTGATAATCAATCAAACACTTTAATTTGTTGGGGATTAAAAAGATCTGAAAACCATGAACAGCCGACTTTAGATAAAAAATCATTAGAAATACTGAATAAATATAATGGCATAGCTCTTGGAAATAAAGAAGAAAAATCTATTTATCTTACATTTGATTTAGGATATGAAGCAGGATATACATCTCATATTTTAGATGTTCTAAAAGAAAATCATGTTACAGCTGTATTTTTCATAACAGGACATTATTTAAATAGTCAGCCAGATTTAGTAAAAAGAATGATTGAAGAAGGTCATATTGTTGGAAATCATACTGTCAATCACAAATCACTAAACGCTTTATCAGATGAAGAAATAGAAAAAGAGATTACTAATCTTCACAATGCACTCTTTGAAAAATTTGGATATGAAATGACTTATTTTAGGCCTCCAAAAGGAGAATTTAGCCAAAGAGTGTTAAATATTGTAACAAATTTAAATTATAAAACAGTTTTATGGTCTTTTGCTTATGATGATTGGGATGAAAATAAGCAAGGACGTGAAGAATATGGTAAAAGTAAAATCTTAGATAATCTTCATAATGGAAGTGTTATTTTACTTCATGCAACCAGTAAAGATAATAGTAATATTTTAGATGATGTAATTAAAAGAGCGAAAGATATGGGATATGAATTTAAATCATTAAATGAATTTAAATATTAAAAGAGGACCCCTTTTATGTAATGGGGTCCTCCCAGTGCAAGGTGAGAACTTGTTATGCTGGTATTTTCACACTTTCTACATAAATTGCGTTAGAAGGTAAAAATATTCCAGTTATTTGCACAACCGTGCCCTTTGCGGCATAGTTAAGTGCTAATGGATTTAAACGTTCAGGTAATTCAACTTTGAATTCTCTCTGCATTTTATCATCCATAATGAATTTGCTACAATCATTAGGATCAAACTTTCCAGTTACAACAACGCAGTTGCTTTTGCTGTGGTTAGGTTTTGGAGTACATACATCTTTTGCAAAAACATATGGTATTCCAGATCTTTGTACAGCAAACAAGCCAGAAATTTCTACTGTTGTTCCTTTTTGGCCCTTAAGCCCCTGCATTTGTGTTTGGATTTTTACAGTTGCAGTTTTATTATGATATTTTCCGTCTTTTGAAGAAGATGGCACTTTTATGGTAGTCCTCCATAGGGTAATGCCATTCCTCGTACTAGTTGTAGCCACACTCCAATCTTCACATAAAATTCCAATGAGGTCAGCGCCTTTTTTTGGCATATATATCCTCCTGCTATTGCCTCACCTTGCACCGGAAGTAACCGCCCTATTCCCTTGCACTGATGGGAAGTCGGTGGCTTTTCAATTTGCTGTTCATACAGACAAAGGGATGTATAATCAGCATTTATATTTTAACACCTTAAGTTCTTATTGTCAAAAAAGTGATTATTCAGAAGAATAATCGCTTCATTTTTAAAATCTATATCCAATTCCAACTTCCAGTTTTTTCCGGATAATCTTCAAATTCCACCTTTTCTTTTGTAATAGGATGGTAAAAGCTCAAATAATATGCCCAAAGGCAAAGCTGCTTTCCTCTTCCTCTTGTTCCATATTTTTGATCACCACAAAGTGAATGTCCTCTTGAAGCAAATTGAACTCTAATCTGATGATGTCGGCCAGTATGCAAATCTACTTTTACAACTGACAAATTTATTTCTTCATTATATTTTAATACTTCATATTCAAGCCTAGCTTCTTTTGCATTTTTATCTTCTTTTTGAGCAATTCGACTTGTATTTGTTTTTTCATTTTTCACTAAGTAATCCACATATTCTCCACTTTCTGGTTCTACTTTTCCATCTACAATTGCTAAATATTTTTTGTGAAAATCTTTATTTCTTACTTGTTCAGACAATCTTGAGGCAGCCTTTGAAGTCTTTGCAAACACCATAACACCACCTGTTGGCCTATCTAACCTATGAACTAAACCTAGATATACTTTACCTGGTTTATTATATTTTTTCTTTAAATAATCTTTAATAATCGTAAGCATATCTATATCACCAGTCTTATCACCTTGTGAAGGAATATTGACAGGTTTTTCCACAACTATTATATGATTATCTTCGTATATTACTTTTAAATTTTGCATTTTTCCCTCATTTTTATTAACTTTGAATTATTCAAGAATTATCATGTTCAACTTTTGCCTATTTTTAGTACATAGTTTATTAATTGAATTATTCTTAAAAAACTTATTTTTTACTACTCTCTTTTTTCCCATCTAGCATAAATACCACAAGGTAATACTAATTTTGAATCTTTCATTGGAAGACCAACTTCTCCAGATTCAAATCTTCCTTTAGAAATACTATTTTTTAATTTTGAATCTAATTCTTTATTTTCTTGTAATTCCAAATATAAAATATTCTCTAATACTTTACTTGAAATTCCTGTTGTATATGAATTTATCAAGAAAAACAATGGATTATCAGATAATACTTTTGAGCAAAGATTTACTAAATCTGAAATATTATTTTCAAATTGCCAAACTTCTCCATTTTTTCCTCTTCCATAAGAAGGTGGATCCATAATTATAGCATCATATTTATTGCCTCTACGTATTTCTCTTTGAACAAATTTAGTAACATCATCAATTATAAATCTTACTGGTTTATCTCCTAATCCAGATGAAGCAATATTTTCTTTTGCCCATGATACCATACCTTTTGAACTATCAACATGAACTACACTTGCCCCAGCATAACAACATGCAACTGTTGCCCCGTCCAGTATAAGCAAATAAATTTAATACTTTTATTTCTCTTTTTTCTTTTTGAATTTTTTCTATCATCCAATCCCAGTTAACAGCTTGCTCTGGAAATAACCCTGTATGCTTAAAGCCCATTGGCTTTATATTAAATGTTAAATCTTTATATTTTATTTGCCAATTATCTGGAAGTCGTTTATTATATTTCCAACCTCCTCCACCACTTGAACTTCTATTATATCTAGCATCAGCATTTTTCCATTTACCTGGAAATGATTTTTCATTCCATATTATTTGTGGATCTGGTCTAATTAAAGTAATGTTTCCCCAGTGCTCTAATTTCTCACCGTTTAGCCATATCTATTATTTCATAATCTTTCCAATTACTTGATAATTTCATAAATTCTCTCTTTTCTATTTTTATTTACATAATTATTCTATCATACATGCTGTTTAAAATCAATTAAAAATACCAATAAAATCAGTAATTCTCTTAACATCTTTTCTTTGAAATATTTTGTCAACCAAATATACTATTCTATCATATCAAAACCCTGTTACTAATACTTTTACAAAGCTATACATTAAAATTGTTAATATAATTACACAAATTATAGTACAAATTGCAAGTGCAAATATAAATCTTTTATCTTTATTCATATATAACCCTCCCTTTTATTCATAAATCTTTTAATAGTTATATATGAAGAAAAAGTAGTTTTATGAACATTTTCATATTCTATAAAACTACTTTTTCTGACATTTATAATTATTTTATATAAGCCTAATTATAAGTTTTCCTATTATTATATTTTCACTATAATTCTTCTTTAAGCTTTTTTGCCAATTTTTCATTGATTCCTTTAACTTTTTCTAAATCTTCTATAGATGCTTCTTTTATTTTCTTAATACTTCCAAATTTCTTTAATAAAGCAATTCTTTTCTTTTCTCCAATTCCATCTATTAAATCTAATTTAGATTTCGTCATTTCCTTATCACGAACTTTTCTATGATATTCAATAGCGGTTTTATGAACTTCATCCTGAAGATTAGTAATAAAAAGAAATAAATTTTCAGAAATTGGATATTCTTTTCTATTTTCGTTCATTAAGGCTCTTGTAGAATGATGATCGTCTTTTACCATACCAAAAACTGGAATTTCAACATTACATTCTTTTAAAGCATCTTTTGTTGCCCTTATTTGTGTAATTCCACCATCTGCTAATATAAGATCTGGAAGAACTCCAAATCCGCCTTTAGGATTTTCTAAAGAATGCTTTATTCTACGAGTTACAACTTCTTGCATACATCGTGGATCATCTTGTCCAAAAACAGTTTTTATTCTAAATCTTCTAGATAAGTTTCTTTTTATTACTCCATTTTGAGCGACACACATTCCTGCAACAATAAAGCTTCCTGAAATATTTGAAATATCAAAGCTTTCAATTTTAAGTGGCATTTTTTCTAATTTTAAAACATCTCGAAGCTCTGTTAATATTTCAGTTTTATCTTTAACCTTATTTTCTAAGGTAATTTTACTATTTAACTCAGCCATTTCAACAAATCTTAATTTTTCACCTTTTTGAGGTGATTGCAAAATAACTTTTCTGCCAGCTTTATCTGAAAGCCATTTTTCTAATATTTCTTTTTCTTCTAAGTCATATCTAAGCATTATTTTATTTGGTAAGTCTAAACTATTTATATAAAACTGCTTAATAAAACCAGATACTATTTCTTGTTCATCCATATCTTTTAATTCATCAAAGAAATAATGATCTCTTCCTAGCATCTTACTTCCACGAACATAGAATATTTCTATACAAACTGTAACTTCATTTTTATATAAACCAATAACATCAATATTATTTTCACTAAAGTTTGCCACTTTTTGTTTTTCTGTAATTCTTTCTATTGCTTGAATTCTATCTCTTATTGCTGCTGCTTTTTCAAAATCCAGATTAGATGATGCTTCTTGCATTTCTTTTTTGGCAATTTTGATAATGTTATCTGTTTTACCCTCCAAAAGCATAATAATTTGATCTATTTGCTTTCTATAATCTTCTTTAGAAACATATCCTTGGCAAGGAGCTAAGCATTTTTTTATATGATAATTTAAACATGGTCTATCATTATATTTAAATTTTTTGCATTGTCTAATTTGAAACTTCTCTTTAATAAAATCTATCATTTCTCTAGCAGCGCCAGAAGAAGGATATGGCCCAAAATATTTTGCACCATCTGATAAAACACGTCTAGTGATAAAAACATTTGGATAATCTGATTTTACATCAACACAAATATATGGATATGTTTTATCGTCTTTTAAAAGCACATTATATTTAGGCCTATATTTTTTTATCAAATTACATTCTAAAACAAGAGCTTCATCTTCATTTCCCACAACTATATATTCAAAATGGTCTATTTGCGAAACCATTTTTTTAATACGTTCTGTTTTATTTGTTTTTCTAAAATAGCTCCTTACTCTATTTTTAAGAATAATGGCTTTTCCTACATATATTACTTCATCATGTTTATTTCTCATTATATAAACACCAGGTTTATCTGGAAGTTTTTTTAGTTCATCTTCTATATTAAACATTTTTTTCTCCATAATTTTAGAACTTTACTCAACATATCCTATGTATTTTAAATTTCTATATTTATTGTCATAATCAAATCCATATCCTACAATAAATTTATTTGGAATATCAAATCCAACATAATCTATTGGGACATCAACAATTCTTCTTTCTTTTTTATCTGCCAAAACAGCTATTTTTAAAGATTTAGGCTCTTTACTTAGTAAATGCTCTCTTAAAGATTTTAAAGTATATCCAGTGTCTATAATATCTTCTATAATTAGCACGTCTTTTCCTTTTATACTTTCGCTAATATCAAAATTTAATTTTACTTTTCCAGTACTTTCTGTTCCTTCATAACTTGATGTCCTTAAATAATCAATTTCTATTAAAGTCTTCATATTTTTAGTTAAATCTGCTGTAAAAAATGCTGCACCTCTTAAAACGCAAATTGCAAAAATTTCTTTTCCTTCATAATCTTTATCAATTTGCTCTGCCATTTCTTTAATTCTTGTTTGAATTTCTTCTTCTTTTAATAATACTTTTAAATCTAACATTTTTTACCTCCATTTATAAAAATCTTTTAAATAGAACTAAACCATATGTTGAAATAATGTAATAATTATAACAAAAATAATTTAATTTTCATAGTGTTTTAATAAAAATAAGACGAATGTTTTCATCAAACATTCGTCTTACTCGGGCTTACAATAAATATAATTACATATTCTTCACTTCGAGAGTGTGCTGTATCTAATTTGTATAATATCAAATCTTAAAGTTCTTTTATCTTTTCAATTAAATATCTATGCTTTGCTTCATAAGATTTTATTTGATAAGTATAAAAATCCACTAGTTCACTATCTGTAACCTCTTTTAAATTTTCATAAGTATCAGAAAGAGCAGATTCGACGTCATTAATTTCATCCTTCAAATCTGCTCTTAATAATTTTTCTTGTTTATTCATAGTTTATATCTCCTTAAAATTACCAATATAAACTATTTTATGTTTTTGTATAATATTTATTCATACATATTTACTTGCAAATTTATTTTGAAAAGAAGGTATTCTTTTCAAGGAGTGCCCCCAAATGTTCATTTTTGATCATTTTAGGGACGTCCCCAAACGTTCAATTTCTTTCCAAACCCTATCACAATAAACTTTTCTTTCACTAGAAAATGGTAGAATCGTACTATAAGATATCCCTAAAATTTCTTTTATTCTTTCAACTTCACTGTCTACCTTGGTTACAGCAATTTTATCTGCTTTATTAGTAATAACTATAAATGGTATGTTTTGCTTTAGTATAAAGTCATACATTAGCATATCATCTTCAGTTGGCTTATGCCTAATATCTAATAATAAAATAATTAAAGCAATATTTTTGCCATTTACTAAATATTCTTCAATGAACTTTCCGCGAATCCACTTTTTCCTTTTTAGACATTTGGCTATAACCGATAGCCTGGCAAATCAACAAAATAAAATTCATTATTCACTTTGTAAAAATTGATTTGACGAGTTTTACCGTGGAGTATTAGAAGTTCTAGCTAAATTTTTTCTATTAAGCATTGTATTTATAAAACTAGATTTTCCTACATTAGATTTACCAACAAGAACAACTTCAGGTAAACCTTCATTTGGATACTGTTTTGGACTTACTGCTGATATTTCGAATTTTGAATCTTTTATTATCATATCTATTCTCCTAAATTATAAATTGAAACAAAGCTTTAATAAAGTTGTTTTTATTCTTATATATATGATTTTTAAAATCCTTGTTGTCGAACTACCAAGAAAGCGAAAATAATAAATAATTATCGTTTTCTAAGTATTCTCCATTCGCGCTTGTGCTTGATCGCTCCCGCGGATTTTCTAAAATCATATATATATAAGAATTAATAAAAATTTATTTTAGTTGAATAACTATATTTCAATTTACAATATTATTTCATAGGTTCAATTTTTTCTTTTCCGCCCATATATGGTCTTAAAACTTCTGGTACAGTTACACTTCCATCTTCATTATAATTGTTTTCAAGAACTGCAATTAATCCACGAGGAGTAGCTACAACAGTATTATTTAATGTTGCTACTAAGTAGTTTCCATTTTCACCTTTTGCACGTATTCCTAGTCTTCTGCTTTGTGCATCACCTAATGTAGAGCAGCTTCCAACTTCAAAATACTTTTGTTGCCTTGGACTCCAAGCTTCAACATCACATGATTTAACCTTTAAATCTGCTAAATCTCCACTACAGCATTCTAATTTTCTAACTGGAACATTTAAGCTTCTAAAGAATTCTACAGTATAATTTAGCATTTTCTCATACCATTGCATATGTTCTTCTAATTTGCAAAGAACTATCATTTCTTGTTTTTCAAATTGATGAACTCTATATAATCCTCTTTCTTCTAATCCATGTGATCCAACTTCTTTTCTAAAACATGGTGAATAACCAGTAATTGTGATTGGAAGTTCTTCTTCTTTTATAATCTGGTTTTTAAATCTTGCAATCATTGGATGTTCACTAGTTCCTATTAAATAAAGATCTTCACCCTCAATTTTATAAGTCATTGCTTCCATTTCTTCAAAACTCATAACTCCTTTAGTTACATCAGAACGAATCATAAATGGTGGAATACAATAAGTAAATCCTTTATTAATCATAAAATCTCTAGCATATGCAAGCATTGCTTCATGAAGACGAGCTCCATCTCCTAACAAATAATAAAAGCCATTTCCACTAGTTCTTCCGGCACTTTCTTTATCTAACCCATTGAAACTATCTAAAATATCTGCATGATAAGGAATTTCATAAGGAGGAACAACTGGATCTCCTATTTTTTCTAACTCAACATTTTCTGAATCATCTTTTCCTACTGGAACGGAACTATCCATTATATTAGGAATTTTCATCATTCTTATCTTTATTTCTTCTTTAAGCTCTTCTTCTCTTCCATTATTTGCTTCTAATTTTTCATTTAATTGTTTTACTTCTTCTTTAATTCTCTCAACTTCGTCTTTTTGACCTTTTGCCATTAGGCTACCAATTTCTTTACTTAAAACATTTCTTTTGTTACGAAGCTCATCACACATTACAGTTAATTCTCTTGATTCTTTATCTAATTCTATAACTTCATCAACTAAAACTAATTTATGATCTTGAAACTTTTTCTTAATATTTTCTTTAACCAATTCTGGATTTTCTCTTAATACTTTTATATCTATCATTTTTTTAACTCCCTTGATGTAATTTTTTATAAACTATTAGTTATCAATTATTATCTATTTAGTATAATCTTTTTCTATGTCTTCACATAATTTAAATCTAATATTTTGTCCTGTAATATTATCTGGTCTATCAACTGGTACTTCTTCTAAAAACATTTTTTCACGTCTTACCCAAATATTAGAATCAGAACGCGCATATAATGGTTTGTATACAACCATTCTTTCTTTAGTTTCAGAGTCTAAAGCAACTCCTTCTACAAAATAATAATTACCTTTAAAATGTCTGTAAACTCTTCCTATTTTTACCTCTTCCATTTTAAAAACCTACCTTTCTTTATTCAAATTTATATAAACTATATTGTGCATTCTTTTTTAAAAGTTTAAACCCATAATTTTCTAAATCACCATTATATTCAACATTATTTTTTAATATAACATAATTACAATCATGAGATTTTGCTATTGAACCTATTTCAGCAGTATTTCCATTATCTATTTGAGTTACAATAGAATCATCTGAATACTCTGCTGTCATATTTCTTCCATTTTCTAACTTAATCGTTCCATCAACTTGTCTAGTATATACAACAAATTCGTGAGGCGCAGCTAACTTTTTATAATTTTCTTCATCTTCAGATATTGAATAAATAATGTCTAAGACATCATCTGGTATTTTTAAAAAGTTATTTACTTTGGAAAAATATTCTTCTGTATAAATAAATTTTCCACTCATCATTATTACAAATATTGTTAAAGCTAATGTTGCAACTCTTTTATATTTATTAGTATCTAAAAAAATCCATTTAGTAAACAAATATGCAAGTGTGATACCAATTGGTAATAGCCAATAAACTCTCCAATATACAGCTTCTCCTATAAATTTCATAATAATATTAGCAAATAGCGGATTCCAAATAACAATAAAAACAATAATTGGATAAATTAAAAATAAATTTCTAGTATTTTTATCTTCTTCTTTATATTTCACAAATACATATAATATTGCCAATAAATACAGTCCTAAATATAATCCAGTTCCAATTGCTCTTTGATATGCACTATTTATTATAAATAATTCATTAATAAATTTTTCTCGAAACATTTATTTTTCCCTTCAATAAAATCACTTAATAATAATAATAATAAAAATAATACCATATATAATGCTTGGAATAAAACATAAAGCTGTTTTTAATAAATAACCAATTTTCTTATCTTTTATTGTCCAAATTAATGATAAAATAGCAGTTGTTAAAGTAGCCAAGCTCAATGCCATGGATGATAATAAATCTGCTCCCCATAGTGTAATTAATAATAAAAGCCAAGAAAAAATTGTTGAATCTTTATTAATATATTTTAAAAAGATAAACCAAATAAATGGTAACATTATATTTGACAAAATAGCTTTTCCTTGCCAAACTCTATATAGTAAGAAAATAAAATTAGTATCTAATGAATAGGCTCCCCACATATAAATAAAGCTTAAAACAATTAAAAATACAAATGTTTTTTCTTTATCTTCTTTAAACAAATAATCTCCAATCATAGCATAAACCATATATGCCATAAAAATAAACACTGGTGGAAAAATAGTTCTTGCAACAATAGCTGGTCTAATCTCAACTAATCTTGAAATTGTAGCAGTATAAACTTGAAATGGTGAAAACACCTGTCTTGTAGGAAAACTACTATTCTCATTTCCAATATCATCATACTTAAACAAAGAATTTGTATCAATTGAAATTGCAGCTTTTGCGACAAAATTAGAATCATCATAGTCTTCATGCATATATCTAAAAGGAATATAACATTGAATAAATAACAAAATAGCAAATAAAGTAAATAATAATTTAGGGAATGTTTTTATTTTCATAATGTTATCTTTTATAATAGTTTTTACATTCTTAATATTTTTAATTAATGAAATAATAAAAATACTTATTTCAATAATAGCCCAAGATGTCATTAACGTTGTAAATTTAAATTTTAAGAAAGTCATTGGAATTGCAAGTAATTCAAAAATCATAAAGCCAAATATATTTCCTAAAATCCAAGCAAATATCATATTTTTATTTTCTTTTTTACTTATTTTTAAAAGTAGTAATCCAATAAATTCTGGAATTAAAAGCAACCAAAAAAATAGTTTAACAAAATCTATTATTATTTTTAACATTTATTTTTCCTCTCAAATAATTCTACTTACCATATTCTTTTATTTCTATGCTTTCAATAACAACATCTTCTAATGGTTTATCATTACTATTTGTTTGAACTTGTGCAATTTTATCTACAATATCTAAACCAGATATTACTTGACCAAAAGTAGTATATTGACCATATCCAACTAAATCAACCAAATCTCCACCATATTTTTTATAACTTTCTGCTAGATTGTTTAATTCATATCTTGATAAATAAGATTCCATTGCAGGGTTATAGTCTGCTTGAACTATAAAAAATTGACTACCTAAAGAATTTGTTCCTGTACCTCCACTTGCCATACAAAGTGCTCCTTTATATGGTAAAACTGTACTATCTAATTCTTCTCCAAATCCTTTTCCCCAAATGCTTTCTCCACCATAACCATTACCTTGTGGATCTCCACCTTGAATCATAAATCCTTCTATAACTCTATGAAAAATAACTCCGTCATAATATCCTTCTTTAGCGTGAGTTAAAAAGTTTTCTACTGCTTTAGGTGCTATATTTTCAAAAAACTTTACAGTAATATCTCCATAGTTTTTTATATGAAAAATTGCAATAGTTTCACCTTCATTTGGCATTTTCATTTGTTTTTCTGCATTTTGAATAGCTTCTTCTGAGCTTAAATTTTGTACTATTGTCATAAAATTATCTTCCTTATTTTTAGAATTTGAATTTTGATTATTATTTTTATTTGTTAAATATGTATATGTTGCATCATCATTATTATTAGAACTACCGCAAGCAGTTAAGAATAATAACATCATAATAATTAAAGTAACAATCATAACATTGTTTATTATTTTCATATGTTTACACCTCTTCGCTCTATTAATATAATAATTAATCGAAATAACTTGAAATTCCCTCTAGTCTATCAAACTCATGTTGACGCTCAACTTCATAAGCAATAATTGCTACTGAATTTGATAGATTTAATGATCTTAATGTTTCTCTCATTGGAATTCTAATTGTTTTATCAATATATTTTAATAAAACTGGTTCTGGTAACCCTTTTGTTTCTTTACCAAAAAGTAAAAACACTTCATCCATCTGACTATAATCCACATCTGAATATATTTGTTTGCCCTTTGTAGTTGCAAAAAACATGTTATTTTCTTCTGGCTTATATTTTATTAAGAATTCATCAAAACTACTATGTTCTTCTATTTCTAATTTATCCCAATAATCTAGTCCTGACCTTTTTACACTTTTTTCATCTATTTTAAATCCAAGTGGATGAACCAGATGAAGTTTAGCTCCTAAAATTGCACATGTTCTTGCTATATTTCCTGTATTTTGAGGAATTTCTGGTTCAACCATAACAATATTCAATTTCATTTATTTTTCTCTTTTCTTTTTGTAAACTATTTTCTACAATTCAATCTTCCGTAGCATTTTTTAATTTAAGCTTTTTTGATTATATCATTGATAAAGCATAAAATCAATAGTTTGAAAATAATAAAAACAAGAAGAGATCATTAAAATATGTTCTCTTCTTATATATTATTTTTAATATACTTATACAACAAAATTCAAAATTTTTCCTGGTACATAAATTTCTTTTTTAATTTCTTTATCAGCTAAAATACTTGCAACTTTTTCATTTTCTTTAACAGTCTTTAATATTTCTTCTGCAGAAAGCTCTGAATCAACCTCAACCTGAGCTCTTAATTTTCCGTTTACTTGTACAGGAATAATAATACTTCCACCTTTTAACTCTTTTTCATTTATTTCAGGCCATCTTTCTAAGTGTACTGATGTTATTTTTCCTAATTCTTCCCATTCTTCTTCCATAAAATGAGGTGCAAGTGGTGCCAAACATTTTATTAAAGTTTCAGTTGCATCATTTAAAACTTCTTTATTAATATTTCCAGTTTGAATATAACTATTAATTGCATTTAAGAATTCCATACTTCTTGCAACAGCTGTGTTAAATTGAAAATCTTCAATATTTTTAGCCATTGCTTTTATTGTTTGATTCTTTACTCTTAACAAATCTTGTTCTGATTTTCCTTTTTCTGAATTATTACCTTGTATTTCTTTGACTTTTTGAATTAAAGCTTCTATTCTTCCAAAGTATTTTGCCATTGCTTCAATTCCTTTGTCATCCCATGGTCCACCTTTCCTATATTCAAAGCCAAACATTAAATACATTCTGAAAACGTCTGCGCCGTATTTTTCAACATATTCGTCAGGAGATACTGTATTTCCTTTTGATTTACTCATTTTATTTCCATCAGGGCCTAGGATTACTCCTTGATGAATTAATTTTTTAAATGGCTCATCAAAATTCAAATATCCCATGTCACGAAGTGCTTTAGTCATAAATCTTGTATAAATCAAATGCATTGCAGCATGCTCTTTACCGCCAACATAGCAATCTACAGGAGACATTTTATTTGTTAATTCTTTATTAAAAATTTCTTTATCATTTTTTGAATCAGGATATCTTAATTGATACCATGATGAACACACAAATGTATCTAATGTGTCTGCCTCTCTTACAGCTGGTTTTCCACATTTAGGGCACTTACAGTGCATAAATTCTTCACATTTTTTAAGTGGTGATACTCCATCTGGTTTAAACTCCACATTATATGGAAGTAATACTGGCAAATCTTCTTCAGGTACAACAACAGTTCCGCATGTGTCACAATAAATTACAGGAATTGGTGCTCCCCAATATCTTTGACGAGATATTAACCAATCTTTTAATCTATAATTTATTGTTTTCTTTCCACAGCCTTGTTGCTCCAAGTCCTCAGTAATCTTTAATTTTGCTTCTTTTGATGATAATCCATCATATTTTCCACTGTTTACCAAAACAACATTTTCTTTATTTTCGATTGCAATAGGATTTTTATACATTTCATAAGTAAATTTGTGCTCTTCAGTTGTTAAATAATCTAACAATTTTTCTTCATCTATCCATACAGGATATTGAATACTTTTTTCTTCGTCTGAAACCTTTTCTTGTTTCAAAGAATTTAATTTTAAAACTACTGTATAACAAGTAATATCTCTATTTACATCTTTATGCTCAGCATAGAATTTACTATTATAAATAAAATAAAATTCATAATCTAAACTACAATCTACATATCCAGTTTCTTCTTTTAATTCTCTTATCGCTGCAGCTACCGGTGTTTCTCCTTTTTCGATTCCGCCCATAACAAAGTTTTTAAATCCAAACTTATCATTATTAACACATAAAAATTTATTCTCTTCTGGATGCTTAACAACCACATTTACAACTTGTCGCTTAGTATTTTCTTTATCTGGTCTAACTTTTGATTTATCTTTTCCATAAAATACTGGACTAATTACTTGTTTTATAGGTAAATTGTATTTTTTAGCAAATTTAAAATCTCTTTCATCATGAGCAGGAACTGCCATAACAGCACCTGTTCCATAATCTTCTAGAACATAATCTGCAATCCAAATTGGAACTTTATCGCCATTTAATGGATTAATTGCATAACTTCCAATAAATGTTCCAGTTTTTTCTCTTTCTGTTGATAAACGATCAATTTCACTTAATTTAGAAGCCTGCAATCTATATTCTTCAACATTTTTCTTATATTCATCTGTAACTATTTCATCTACTAATTTACTTTCTGGAGCTAATACCACATAAGTCACACCATTTAATGTATCTGCCCTTGTAGTAAAAACTGTGATATCATGATTTCCATCTTCTGTTTTAAAAGTAATTTCAGAACCTTCAGATTTTCCAATCCAATTTGTTTGAATTTTTTTAGTAGATTCTGGCCAATCAAGTGAATCTAAACCTGTTAATAATTCTTCTGCATAATCTGTGATTTTAAAAAACCATTGACTAAGTTTTTTCTTAACAACTTCTGTACCACATCTTTCACATTTACCGTCAATTACTTGCTCATTTGCAAGAACTGTTTTACAGCTATCACACCAATTAACAGGTGCTTCTTTTTTATATGCTAATCCATGTTTATAAAGTTGCACAAATAGCCATTGAGTCCATTTATAATAATCTGGCATACAAGTCTCAACTGAATAATCCCAATCGTAATTTCCACCCATTTCAGCTAATTGTTTTTTCATAGTTTCTATATTCTTTTTAGTTGAATCTTCAGGATGAATTCCTGTTTTTATTGCATAATTTTCTGCAGGTAACCCAAATGCATCAAATCCCATTGGATGAAAAACATTATAACCTTGCATTTTTTTATATCTTGCAAAAGAATCTGCAGGTGCAAAATTAAACCAATGTCCTAAATGAAGTTTTGCTCCACTTGGATATGAAAACATTTCCATAGTATAATACTTTTCTTTTTTATCATCTGGATTATATTTATTTAATCCTATATTTTTCCATTTTTCTTGCCATTTTTGATCTATTTTTTTAGAATAATTCATATTTTTCTTCTCCCTAATATAAGCTTAAAAGCAAAAAATTGGAAATTTACTAAACTTCCAACTTTGCAACTAAATGATTTAAATTTAAGCATTTTCTGTCATAATTGGAATAACTTGTTTCTTTCTTGAAACAACTCCTTTTAATAATGCTGTATTTTCTTCTAATTTAACTCCATAAGCTTTTTCAACTAATCCTGCATCTTTACCAAGTGCTATAACTTGCGAATTACTATTTACTATATCTGTAATTAATAACATGAATAAATCTAATCCTTCTGTTTCTATTACTTTATTCATTCCAGCTTCTAAATCTTCTTTCATCTTCATAACTTCTGGAATAGATGCGGTGTTTACTTGATTTATTATTGTTTTAACTTCTTTAAAAGATACTTTTTTTGCATCTAATTGTAAAATTTCTTCTATACTAAATGAACTTAAATCTGTTCCAGCTTTTAGCATTTCCAAGCCATAGCTTTCATAATCTAATCCTGTAATTTTAGCTAATTCTTTAACAGCTTTAATATCTTCTTCAGTACAAGTTGGTGATTTTAATAATAATGTATCTGATAAAATTGCAGATAACATTAAAGTTCCTATTGTTTTATCAACTTCTACTCCAAATTCTTTATACATCTTATATAAAACAGTTTCTGTACATCCTACAGGCTCTGCTCTATAATATAAAGGATATGCAGTATTTAAAGCTATTCTATGATGATCAACAACTTTTAATATATTTACTTTATCTATATTTGAAAGTGATTCTTCAGGGCTATTATGATCCACTAAAATTACATTTGTCCCATCTTCTATATTTTCTGGATCTATTAATTTTGGAGCTTCTATTCCTAAATAATTTAGTACATATTCAGTTTCTTTGTTTAAGTTTCCTAATCTACAAGCTTCTACATTTTCATTTCCTAATTTTTTTTCAAAATTTGCCATTACTAAACTTGAAGTGATACTATCTGTATCTGGATTTCTGTGTCCAAATATTAATATTTTTTCCATATTTATTTCCTTCTTTCTATAAATTTAATGAAAAGAAATAAGAATTCTTAAAAGTCTTATTTCCCTATATAAAATGATGTAAATATAATATACTATTTTTTCTTAAAATTCAAGTAATTTCACAAATATTTCAAAATGAAAAATAATAAAGCAATTTTGCAAAATTAATATATGTTTATTTATTCTTTTATATATATGATTCTAAAAATCTTTGTTGTCGAATGTTAAGAAAGCGAAAATAATAAATTATTATCGCTTTCTAAGAATTCTCCATTCGCGCTTGCGCTTGATCGCTCCCGCAGATTTTTGTGAATCATATATATAAAAGATTTAATTAAAATAAACTAAATAGCAAAATTGCTTTATTATTTTATACATTTTAAATATTAAAATCCTATTTTATTTTTTGAACGTTCTGCTTTAATTTCATTTGATATATCTTCAGCTGTAATTAATTTAAGAACTTTTTCATCATTTTCATCTTTCATTCGTTTTGCATGCTCAATAATTACTCTTTGAACCATATTATCAACGAAACGTCCATTACCAAAATTTTCGACTTTTTTAGCCTCTTCCAATATTTTTCTAGCTTTATCTAACGCCTTTTTATCTACTTCTAATTCTTGATCTTTTATTTTTTTCTCAAAAATCTGAACTAATTCATCTACTGTATAATCGCTAAATGTTAATTCAAATCCTATTCTAGATTTAAGTCCTGGATTCAAATCTCTAAATTGCATCATCTCTTCTGTATAGCCAGCAAAAATAACAATTAATCTTCCTTTATAATCTTCCATTGCTTTTAATAATGTTGCAATAGCTTCAGCTGTATAACTTGCATTTGTACCTCTATGCTCCATAAGTGAATATGCTTCATCTATAAATAACACTCCATCTAATGCAGAATCTATAACAGCTTGTGTTTTTGGGCCAGTTTGTCCAAGCCATTCAGCAATTAAATCTTGAGATTGAACCTCAACTACTTTGTTTTTATTTATATATCCTAGACAATAATAAATATTTGCAATCAATCTGGCTACTGTTGTTTTACCGGTTCCAGCATTTCCTTTAAAAATCATATGCATATTAAAATCAGTTTTTCTATTTAGTTTTTTGTTAAATTCAAGAACAGATATAAAACCATCTATTACATTTTTTATTTCTTTCAATCCTATTAAAGAATTTAAGTCTTTTAAAATGTCATCCATTGTTATTTCTTTAGAAAGAACCGTTTTTTCCATATTTTCAACATCTTTTAATGTAATATTTTTTAAATTGTCATCTTCTTCGCATGTAGTAGCATGAGATAAAATTAATTTATCAAAAATAGTATCTATATATCTTGCATTTCCAAAATTTCTTGAAATTTTAGCTCTTTGAATATTTTGATTAATTCTCTTTAATGCATTTTTATCAATAGTATATCCTTTTTCTTCTAATTTTTTATTAAATATTGTTTCTAACTCTTGAGCTGAGAAGTCTGTAAATTCAATTTCAAATCCAATTCTTGATGAAATTCCAGGATATTTTGATAAGAATATACTCATATCTTTTGAATACCCAGCGAAAATAATAATAAGATCATTTTTATATCTATCCATATTTTCACAAATAGTAGCCACTGCCTCTGCTGGATAATCTGCATTTCCTTTGCTTGCCATTATAGTATGTGCTTCATCTATTACTAGAATACCACCTTTAGCAGAATCAATTAGTTTCTGAGTTTTTGGTGCTGTTTCTCCTAAATGACTTCCTATCAGATCTTTTCCTGTCACTTCAATAATTTTATTTGAACTAATAATTCCCATGCTACAAAGAAGTTCGGCCATAATTTTTGTCATAGTAGTTTTTCCTGTTCCACTATTTCCTTTAAAAACCATATTGCAATTTATATTTTCTTCTTCGCCAATTTTTCTTTGGTATTCCAAATATTTAATAATTTCATTTACTCTTTGTTTTGCCTCACTTAAGCCAACTAAATTATTTAGTTTTCTCATTGTTTCATCTAATTTTAATTGAGCTTCAGCCTTTGGTAAATCTTCTTCTTTTATAATATCATTATCTTCTAAATTTCTATATTTATTATAAACTACATCTTCATACACTTCAGAAATAAATTCAGATTCATTATAAGAACCTTTTTTATATTTTTTTTCTATGTAAGAATCAATTTCTTTTTGAACTGTTCCATTTATTTTTCCAATTCTATTTATTTTATTGTGGATTCTATCTTTAATTATTGAAACGTCCAAGCTATCAATATCTATGACATGGTTAAACATTTTCTTAACACTATCATATCTAGAAATCATTCTTTCAACAGTCTTTTTTTCGCCACTGAAAATAGTAATTGATCTTCTATTTCTATCATAAAACTTAGGTATAATAGAAAAGAAAGTATCTAACCTATATTCATTAATATTTAATGCTTTATCAATATTAGCAAAAACAAGAAAATCATTTTCACTATATAATCTATCTAATTGTAAAATGACGTCATAACTGTCTTTTGCTCTCATAATAAACAATTCTGTATCTATAAAAACTATATTTTTATTAGACAAATAATTATATGTCCTACAATACTTATTTAATACAGAAATAACATTATCTAGAATTCCGTGAATCTCTAGTATAAATTAAAAAGTCAAATTTAACATAAGGTAATTGCGATTTATTATCATAATTTCTAATATAAGTCAAAACATCTCTTAATTCTTTTTGTAAAGCAATGCTATTTTCAAATGATGTATCAATTTTTTTCATATACTCATTGAAATATGCGAGTTTTGGAATACTTTCAAATCTTCCAAGTTTAATAAAAATCTTATTAAAAACATTATAATAACTTACCTTTTTACTATCACATAAATATTTTGTATAGACAGCTAGTTCCACCGGAGAATAATTAAACATATATGAATAATTGTTAGAAATTTTTGTTGAAGCGATATCAACATCTCCACTTATTCCAATTCCTAATTCATAAAAATCATATAAATTATTTATTAAAGAAACATTTTTTAAATCAAAATCAATTGTTTTATATCTTATTTTTCCGAAATCATCGCCTTCTATTTTAATTGCATCTGTATCTAATAAAAATTGTGCTCCTTTCAAATCAATAGGTGATTTACACAAAAACAGTATCTTTTCTGCTATATTTTCTTCTTCAATATCATTTACAGCTATTTTATGAGGATAATTCATTAATGCTTCAAAAAAGGCTTGTTCATTAAATCTTTCATCAGCAACACATTTTTTTACATATGCTAACACTTTCATTGGGCAATTGTTTAATTTTATATTACAATATCCACATTTACCATTTAATTCTTGCTTTAATCTATTAATATCTAATCTCCAATTAGCTCTAACATCTCTTAGAATATAGTCCAAATAGTGTAAAAATGCTTCTCCCATCATATTATGTTTAAATTCAGGATCATCATCACATAATTTTAAATATGAAAATTCTATAATATTAGGAGAAGGTTTATTAATAATTTTATCTCCTTCTTTTACTTGCTCCATTTTCATTTCAGATACTAATAAATTAGCATTTTCCATAAAGTTTATTATTTTAATTGTAGTATCATCAAACATTTTTCTTAAATAGGTTATTAATTCTTCCATATTTTCTCCATTCATTTGTATTTTCTATTTTGAACATATGTTCAAAATGCGCTAGATATCGCGTTTACTATTGATTCTTTCTGATTTAAAAGTGTTTCTAAATCATTTTTTATTCCACCTAAATAGATTTGATAGCACTCTATTCCTTGATTAGAATTGTAATACTCATTTTTGCTATATTCTTTATTTCTTCCATCTACAAAAGCATTGGTAGCAATTCCTCCTACTTCTCTAATTGTATATAATTCAGATGTGTGTGTCGTAATGTTATAAGGTTCATATCCTGATGCGGCAGCATTTTGAGCACGTTTTTCTATTCCTGCTTCATCAAAATTCTGCATATAAATTCCATCTTCTAACTTATATCTAGCTTGAAAATTTGAAAAATCTAAGTTTGAACCATTATAAATATTTTCTGCTAAAGTCTTTGCTAGTGATAAGTCAACATCATTTGGTGTATAAACTTCAATACCATAATACTTGGTTGCATTTACATGTAAAGAAATCATATATTTTGCTTTTGTCTTACAAGCTATTGATATTCTGCCATTTTCTGAATAGTGATCCTGGGTAAAATTAGCAGAACTTTCATCATCACGGGTTAGTTTTACTTTGTACCCTTTATTTTCTAAAGCAGATTTCAAGGCTTTTCCATAATCTAGCATCAAATCTGCTTCTGTTTGGCCAGAATAAGTTTCACCCTTGTCTTTTCCACCTTTTGCTGGATCAATAACAAAATCATAAACATTATCTGGTAATGTAGTTTCAGAAACTATAAGTCCTAAATATTTGTATTCCTTATCATTGTAGTTTAATTTACTAAATTTAACATTTACTTTATTGTTTTTTCCATCCTTAGTTAATGTATAATATTCAATATCTTTATATTCACTAACATTTGATAACAAATAATATTTATATGACTTGTTATTATTTAGCTTTAATCTAATTTTTATATAATACTTATTATTAGCTTTTAATTCATCAAGGTTAATAGCATTATTAATGTTTTCAAATGAAAATAGAAGTTCATTCTCTGCAAATGCTATTTTTAGTTTATATTCTTTGTTATAATTTTCTCCATCAGTTACTATAAGTCTACTTCCTTCATAATTATCTTTAGATATTCCTGAAATTTTTCCTTCAATATTTAATGATGTTCCAAAAGTATAAAACTTAGTAACTTCAGCATATTTTCCTGCAACATTTTCAAACACATTTTTTATTTTTTCTTTTTCATCTAAAAGAGCTGATCCATTCTTTATTGTAAAAAAAACGGCTAAAATCATACCAATTATGACAGGAATAACTATTAACCATTTCCAAATTTTCTTCATTTTTACGTCCTTTCTTTTATAAAGGCATGTAAATTAAACTATTTTTCCAATAAAATCGTAATTTAAAACACTAGTTACTTTACAATTTACAAATTTACCTATTAAACTATTATCTTTATTTGCAACAATATAAATAACTCCATCTTCATTTGGAATATCCATATAACTTCTTCCAATATAAAACTTTCCATCATTTGTTATATCATCTATTAAAACTTCATATATATTTCCAATTTTTTCTTCAAGTTTTATTTTTGATATTTGTTGCTCTAATGTCATAATAGCATTTAATCTTTTTTCTTTTGTTTTATAATGAATTTGATTTTTCATTCTAGCTGCTGGTGTCCCATCCTCTTTTGAGTATTTAAAAACTCCTAATTTTTCAAACTTTATTCTATTTACAAACTCATAAAGCTCAAAGAAATCCTCTTCTGTTTCTTCAGGAAAGCCAACAATTAAACTTGTTCGAAGAATAACATCTGGAATCTTTTCTCTTATTTTGTTCAATAATAAATCTAAAGATCTTGAATCACTCTTCCTATTCATTTTTTTTAATACACTATTAGAATAATGTTGAATAGGAATATCAAAGTAATTACAAATATTATCATATTTTTTTACTGTATCTATTAATTCATCAGTTATTGATTCTGGATATGCATATAAGAATCTAATCCATTTAAAATCTAGTTTAGCTAAAGCTTCCAAAAGCTCTGGAAGTCTTTGGTTTCCATATAAGTCAACTCCATATTTTGTTGTATCTTGTGCAATAACTATTATTTCTTTTATTCCATTAGCTTTTAATTTTTTTGCTTCTTCTATAATATCTTCAAATGGCCTACTAATATATTTTCCTCTAATATATGGAATCGCACAATATGTACAACAATTGCTACATCCTTCTGCTATTTTTAAATAAGCAGTTGTTTTTCCAGTTGAAATAACTCTATCCATATAATCTAATGTATTTTGATTATTTTTTTTATCATATTTAATCAATTCACAAATTTTTTTCCAAATATTTTTATATTCATCAATGCTTAAGAATAAATCAACTTCAGGCATTGCTTTTTGTAAATCTTTTTTATATCTCTGAACCAAACAGCCCATTGCAATTAAATACTTACATGAACCATTTTTTTTATACTTAGCCATTTCTAAAATAGTATTAATAGCTTCTTGTTTAGCTGGTTCAATAAATCCACAAGTATTTACGACTATTATTTCTGCTTTTTTAACATCTGTTACAATATTGAAATTCTCTTTTTTAAATAATCCAATACACATTTCTGTATCTACTAGATTTTTACTACAACCGTAATGATACAAATCCTACGTTCACGTTTTACACCTCATTTTTAATTACTATAAACATGTTTTCTTGTAAGCTCTAATAAATTAAGCTTTGTAAATCCCTCTATTTGAACTTTAGAAGAATCATTTTTAATTTCTTCTTTTATAATCTCAAGTATTTTATTTTTATTTTCTTCAATATGCATATCTATATAGTCAATAATTATTATTCCACCAATATCTCTAATTCTAATTTGTTTAGCAATTTCTATAGTAGCTTCTTTATTAACAGTAAATATTGTATCTTCAAAATCATCTTTACCTATATATTTTCCTGAATTCACATCTATTGCGGTTAATGCCTCTGTTTTATCTATAGTAATGAAGCCTCCACATGGAAGCCATATTTTTCTATTTTCAAGCTTTTTAAGTTGACTTTCAAACTCATGATTATTTAAATAGTTATTATCTATAACAATAGGAATACTGCTATTTTCACTATTCAAAACTTCATGAACTATGTTCTCTAAGTGTTCACTATTTACAACAATTCTATCTAAATTTTTATCGATATTATCCAATAAATATTTACTAATTATTCCACCTGCATTATAGATTTCTTTTGGATAATCTTGATATTCTATACTTTTTAACTCATCCCATTTTTTTATCAATCTATTAAGATCATTTAAAATTTCTTCATTAGTTGCATTTTTTGCATTAGTTCTAACTATCCCTCCAGAATTTTCAGGAAGATTTCTTTCAATTAAAGATTTTAGTCCTTTTTTCTTATTTTCATCTTCAATTTTCTGTGAAACAGCTATAAAAGGTGAATTTGGTTTATAAACAAAAAATCTACCTGGAAAACTAATATGTTTAGAAACTCTAGCTCCTTTTTTGTAGTTATTATCTCTAGTAACTTGAACCAAAATAGGATCTCCAGGTTTAATATACTTTCTAATATCTTGATTTTCTTCAAGTCTATCTCGAACTGTAATATCAGATTGTGGCAAAATATCTCTTAAATGTATAAAAACATTTTTATCTGTGCCAATATTAACAAAAGCAGCTTTCATACCGGCTAAAACATTTTGAACTTTTCCTACATAAATATTTCCTTCTAACATAGGTTTATTCATATTTTCTTCATGTTTTTCTAATAAAATATTATTTTCTATTAAATAAATTTTTCTAATTTCATTTTCTTCTTTAATATATATTTCTTTCATCTTTAATCTTTCTAATTATACTTATTCATTGCTAAATCTATTCCATCTTTTATAATTTCAATAATAGCATCTTTTGCTTTATCAACACCTAAATTAAGTCCTTCTATTTCTTCTTCTGGAATAGCACCTATTACATAATTTATCATATCATCTTCATATTTGGGTTTTCCGATTCCAACTCTTATTCTTGGGAATTCATCTGTATTTAATTCTTCTACAACTGATTTCATTCCATTGTGAGAACCAGCTGAACCATTTTTTCTAATTCTGATTTTAGAAATATCAATATCTACATCATCATAAACTATTAATAAATCTTCCATTGATATTTTATAAAAGTTAACAAATTGTATAACACTTTTTCCACTTAAGTTCATAAATGTTTGAGGTTTTACTAAAACTACTTTTTCGCCTTCTATTTGGCCAGTTCCATATTCTGCATCAAACTTCTTTTTTGAAATATCTATTTTGTAGTTTGATGCCAAACTATTTATTACATTAAATCCCATATTATGTCTTGTTTTAGAATAATCCTTTTCAGGATTACCAAGGCCAACAATTATTTTCATTTTAAATCTCCTAATCTTTTTAGTGCTTCTTATTTTCTTTTCTAGGCTCCTCTATATCTGAAAGTAATCTTTGCTCAAAAAACTCTTTATAACCAGCAAGTAATATGACTACAACTATAATTGCAAAAGATAATGCTTTCCATACTCCACTATCCATCCAAATAATGACAAAAATTCCAAGTATAGCTGTAATTCCATATAAAATTAATACAGATTGTTTTTGAGTAAAACCTGCTTTTAGCATTCTATGATGCAAATGATTTGCATCAGGCTGCATAATTGCTTTTAAAGAGTGACCATGAATTAATCTTCTAAATATTGCAAAAATTGTATCGAATATTGGAAGTGCTAAAATTATTAAAGGAGCTACTATTACAATTGCTGTATATGTTTTAGCAATTCCTAATATAGAAATAATTGATAAACAATACCCAATAAAATTAGAACCTGTATCTCCAATAAAAGTTTTAGCCGGATTAAAATTAAATGGTAAAAATCCAACTAATGCTCCTGACAATGCTGTTATTAGTATTATTGAAATTAAAGGAGAACCATTCAACGAAAATATAATTAACAATGAAATACAAGAAATCAGTGCAATACCTGTAGATAATCCATCTAAACCATCTATTAAATTTATTGCATTTGTAATTCCAATTATCCATCCAACAGTTAAAATATTATAAAAAATATGATTTGCAGTAAAATCCATAAATGGTATTGTAATACTTTCAATTTTTATGCCACATGCAACAACAATACATGCTGCAGCGATTTGAGCAATAAGCTTTATAATCGCAGGTGTTCCTTTAACATCATCATAAAAGCAAACTGTGCAAATTACTAATCCTCCGCATTGCAAATCCTAATAATTTAATATGATAATTGTTTTCTAATAAATTGATATTCTTTTCTATAGACATAACAGTTAATAAATAAATAATTGAAATAATAAAACCAAGAATAACAGCTAGTCCACCTAGTCTTGCCATTGATATTTTATTAATTCTTCTTTCATCTTTTGGTGTGTCTATTGCACCTAATTTTTTAGCTAGTTTAATTGTATATGGTGTAGCCATAAATGTAGCCAAAAAAGCTATTGTAAATGCTATTGCAATATCTCCCCACATAATTAATCTCCTATTTTACTTTCCTCTTCTTCTATTTTTTCAATCATTTGTAATCTTTCCAAATATCTTCCCCCTTTAAACTCTGTTGCAAGCCAAGTTCTAATAATTTGTACTGCTTGAGAGATATTTACATATTCTGCAGGTAATACTATTACATTTATATCATCATCTGCTTTTGATGCTGCAGTAATCTCTTTATTAAAACAAATAGAAGCTCTTATGCCCTTAAATTTGTTTGCTCCAATTGTCATTCCTGCACCACATCTACAAAGCAAAATGCCTTTATCACATTCTCCATTTTGGATTGATTTTGCTACTTTTTTAGCATATATAGGATGATCAGTTCTTTCTTCATCAAATGTACCAAAATCTTTATATTCAATTTCCATTTCATCTAAATATTTTTTTATTTCTTCTTTTAACTTAAAACCACCATGGTCTGCCCCTAAAGCTATCATATTTACTACCTCCAAATAAAATTTTTTTACTATAATAATCCTTTATAAATATACCATACTACCCTACTATTTTCAAGATTTTTTCCATTTTTTACAGAAATTTCCATAAACCCCTTGCAATTTTGATTTATACATGTTAAAATATTCAAAGAAATTTTACTTAATAGTTACAAGGAGGTGCTAAAGAGCATGCCAAACATTAAATCAGCTATAAAAAGAGTAGATGTTATCGAAAAGAAAACATTACAAAACAATATGGTTAAATCAGCATACAAAACAGCTGTTAAATCATTCGATACAGTAGTTGCTGAAGGAAACAAAGAAAAAGCTGAAGTTGCATTCAAAAATGCTGTTAAAAAAATAGATCAAGCTTGCACAAAAGGCATTTTAAAAGCAAACACAGCTTCAAGAAAAAAATCTAGTTTAGCAAAAAAATTAAATAATGTTAAATAAATAAAAAAGATGCTTCCCAAAGAAGCATCTTTTTATATATTTATTTTTTCATTTTCTTCTAGCAATTTAAGACTTTCAATTTTATCATAGATGTTTGTTTCTTTTTCAACCTCTAAGGCAACAGCACATATTGGTTTTAATCTTTGAATTATTTTATTGATTATTTCTGTATTAAACTTTCCATAATTGTATATCTCATAATAATCATATTCCATTGCTTTTAACGTATTTATAAATTCATCTAATTCTTGATCTTTTTTTAGACATTTTTTGTCTTTTGCAAAAACAACACAAGTATCATAAAGAATATCTTGTTTTTGTAATACAAGAATATCTTGAAGCATACTAGGATTTACATTTAATACAAATTTTTTTCGTTTCATTTTTTCTTTTCCACTACAAAAATAGAATGGATTTACATATTTTCTTTTAAATTCAAAATCTTTTCCTTCAAAGTTAAAAGAACTATATGCATAAGCTTTTCTACTTGTTAATGGATTAGGACTGCTACCATTTGCTAAACTTGAAAAATTACTCAAGCAAATATCTTCAACAAATATTTTATTTGTTTTTAATGCAGCTTGATAAATATTATAAGCAATTTGCAAGTTCGTCTCTGATTGAATAATTAAAGCTTGTTTATACTGACCTATAATATTTTTAATTTTTTGAATCATATCTAAATTTGAATAATGATCTAATCCTGTTTTTCCTAAGTATTTTCCCTCAAAAAACACATAATCTGCATGATTAATATAAGACAGAATACTTTTAAATTTATTTCCTTTATACTTTTCATTATAATCTCTGAAATCTCCAGAAATAACAACAGTTTTTCCTGTATGATCTTTAACTTTAACAATAGCAGTATTGTAATTTGAGGGATCTACTATAAAAAAAGTTATTTCTAAATCTTTTATTCTTATAGCCTCATTTTCAACCATTTGAATAATATTATTCTTTTTTTCTCTATTATACAAATCGCAATACATTTCAAAAGCATTTTTCAATTTTCTATCCATGTATATTGGAATTGTTTTAATTGTAAAATTCAATATATTGCAATTTTCTGGATTTCTAAGAATAAATACACCATCATAGCTAGGATTTCCTACAGTTAGACCATCTATTATAGGATTTACATTTTCTTCAATATCTCCAGTTCCAAAATCTTCTCCAAATGCAAAAGCTATCTTTGTGTTAGGAGTAGATATTTCAAGAATTTCATTTTTTGCTTTATTATCCTTTCTAATTGTTTTGATTTCCATATCAATAACCTTTCAAATATTCTATGAAATTATTTTATCAATAATCGAAGAAAAAAACAATATAATATTTTTTAGTTTCAATATTTTTTATTTAATTTATATTAATTATGTTTTTTAGAAACATATATATCCTTCTCCTCACTACTCGAAATCAACATTCTTCAACTATAGTTCATAAAAAATTGTTGTAAAAAGTTAGAAAATGTGATATTATATATAAAACTATTAAGAAAGAAGGTGGTAAAAATGTCTATATGTGACTCCCGCAGAAATAATAATAATTTAAAAAATATAGAAATTTACCATCAATACATTTATAAATAATTTATTTATTCTATTATTTTATTTATTGAAGTATGATTTTTTACTTGTAAATTTCTATACAAAAAATCATACTTCTATTTTTTATGTCAATAAAGTTAAAAGGAGAAAATTCATGAATAATTCAAGAAAAGAAAATGGCAACATTATTATTGCCCTTGCTCCTGATTATGCAAATATTGGAGATGTTGCAATTAATTTAGCACAAATAAAAATAATAAAAAAAATATATCCTGATAAAAAAATAATAGAAATTCCAATGTTAGACTATTATGAATATAAACAAGAATTCCCAAAATTAATCAAGAAAAGTGACATTATTACCATTATTGGTGGTGGAAATATGGGAAATGTTTATATTGGTGGCGAAGAAAGACGTAGAGATTTAATTTCCAACTTTCCAGAAAATAAAATCATTTCTTTTCCTCAAAGTATTGATTTTAGTGGAGATAGTGCAAATACAGAATTACAAAAAACAGCTGAAATATATTCAAAACATCAAGATTTAACAATTTTTGCTAGAGAAGAACAATCTTACAAAATAATGAAAAAACATTTTAATAATAGTGTTTATCTTGTTCCAGATACTGTAATGTATTTAATGAACAAAATAGATTCAACATTAGAAAGAGACAAAATAGTTTTATGCTTTAGAAATGATAAGGAAAAAATAACAGATCAAAAAATCATAGAAGAATTTGTAGAGTTTTTAGAAAAAAATAATTTTAGAGATATTGAAATAACTGATACACACTTAGGAAATTTAAAATTTAAACCAACAGAAAAAGATAAATTATTTGAAAATACTATTAATAAGTTTAAAAGTGCTAAATTCGTAATTACAGACAGACTTCATGGAGTAATTTTTTCTTTAATAACTAAAACGCCTTGCATTGCATTTGATAATTCTAATCACAAAATTTCATCGACTTACAAAACTTGGTTAAAAGAACTTCCTTATATAAAACTATTAGATAGTTTTAATGAAAACAAAATTATTAGCACTATAAATGAATTTAAAAAAATTGACCCAAACACTATACCAATTTCTTTTGATAAGAATTTTAAAGAATTATTTAACTCATTAAAATAGAAAAATATGATAGATTAAAGAGAGCAAATTCCTTTTATGCCAAACATGGTTTTGAAAAATATCATGATGGCTATGATAAACCACAAGGTGATGAGGTACAATATAAGTTAAAATTAAAATGAGAATCTTAAAGATTCTCATTTTTTGTTATTAAACCACTTAACATAGTCAAATTCATCGTAAAACTTCTCGCCTGTTTCAGGATTTTTGAATTCATAAATATGTCCTACTTGATTTTCATTTTCAAACCCTTTTATATAGCATGTTGATTTGAATTCCGGATAATAAATATGAGTAAACATTACCTTATTTTCATATGGTAAACTATCAAATTCTTTAATGTCATCATATGAACATCCATCTCTATCTGTCATCATTATAAAAATATTTTCATAATTTATTCTTTTTTTTCTTTCTTCCCATTTGTTTTCTGCATCTTCATTATTCTTATAATGCATAAAGTAAATTTTAATATCATCTAAAAGGCCAACTGGATAGTCAATTCCATCTTCTTCTATAAATCTTAGTTTTATACTCATATAGTGCTTTAAATTTTTTACAAGTCTTATAAAATCTTTAGGATATAAAAATAGATTTACAGTAGGAGAATTAAACCTTTGTCCTAAATCATGTAAAATAAATGCTCCATTACAATTACTACTAATTAAAGAAAAATCATTATTTTTTAATCTTTTTCTATTTATTATGTTTATTCTTTTTCTTAATTCTATATTGATTTGTGATGGATCCATGTTATCTCCTATTTAATAATACTATTTAATTCATTCCAAAAATTTCCAATATTATGGTTTACAATTGTATATTTATATGCTCTTTCAATTAAATCTAATACTATTTTTTCTAAATCATTTTTAACGTTTTCTCTAATAATACCAATCTTTAAATTATAAAAATCAACAAATTTCTCTTCTATAATGTTTAGTTTATTGTTCTTTTCATTTCCTGGCTCATTCATTATTTTTCCTGAAAGCTCAATACAATTTTCTAAATATCTCAAGCATATTTTATATTCTAAATCTTTTAAATGCTTACTAAAGAATTCTATTGCGGATAATGAAGCTTCTAAGTTATCTTCTACTCTTTTTAAAGATATTTCTTTTCGCATAATGCTATTTTTTGTTTGCATATATCCATAAATATATTTATTTGAAACTACAATTTTTTTAATGTTATAAAGAATTTTATGAGTAGTAAATTCATCTTCATGTAATTTATTTTCTGGAAAAACAATATTATTTAAAACATCTCTTTTGTATAGTTTATTCCAAACAACAACTTCTTGAACATATGGCCATTCTAATATGCCATATAACACATCAAGAGCTTCTTCATTATTTAAAACCTTTTCAATAATATCAATTTTTTTATTTTCATCTTCAATAATACTATTAACACTTTCAATATCATCATCTGGTATTCTTAAAAAATATCCTTGTGCTATATCAGCATTATGTTTTTTCATCAAATTATATAAGTATTCATAAAAATCCGGCACAATACAATCATCACTATCAATAAAACCAATATAATCACCTGATGCTATCTTTAAAGCCTCATTTCTTGCACTAGATAATCCACCATTTTTTTTATGAATAACTTTTATTCTATTGTCTTTGCTAGCAAAATCATCACACATTTTTCCTGAACTGTCTGTTGAACCATCATCAACTAGAATAATTTCGAAATTTTTATATGTTTGTGATAAAATACTATTTACACAATATTTAAGATATTTTTCAACATTGTATACCGGAACAATAATACTAATTTTTTCCATTATTAACTTATTCCTCATTTTTTAATTTTATTTTAAGTTTATCCCAAATTTGATTTGTTTCAATAAATTCCTTATAATGAACTTTAACATCTTCATCATATTTTTTTAGTTCTGGAATTACATTTGAAAAATCACATGTAGCAAATTGCTTAGAGATTTTATCAGTACTTTGTTTTAAACTATTAATAGAATTATCAATAATATTTCTATAGTTATCTTTCTCTGTAATATAAAAATATAATGGTTTATATTTAGTCCACCCCAAAACAGCTTTATAAAATCTTTGTTCAATATTAGTATCCTCTAATTCAATTTTCAAAGCATGCTTTGGATATCTATCTTTCATTAATCCAGTAAATTTTAAGAATCCATCATGAAAATGATAAACTGGTATTGAAGTAACTTTTGTACCTTTTGCAACCGTAGCACACGCAAATAAAGAATCTTCTCCCCTAGCTCCAGGTGGATTATAAAATGCAGGAATCTTATCTATATGATTTAAATTCAAGCATAAATTTGAACCATAAATTATAGGTGCTTTTCCTTCTTCACTAATGACTTTAGACTCGCTATTTCCTAACGCAATATTTTCATTTGCATATCCTAAAAATCCATCTTTTTTTCTAGTATTTTGTACATTTTCCCATGATATTACTTCATTTGAAATACCATTGATAAATGCTTTATAGTCATTTTCTGTAAAGTCTTGATTATAACTAATATATGGAATCGGACTCATAACACCACATCTATGCCCAACTGTAATATCTGAATTTTCTATATTTTTTAAATGATTTTTAATAGTAGCTTGTTTTTTCCATGTAATTTCATCTTCTTTTTTTATTGCTGCTAGTGGGTATTCATCATCATCCCAAAATAATAAGTAATCCATTTTTCTTCTTAGTGCTTTATAAAGTATTTCGTTTCTAGCTTTAGCATATCCTTTTCCTATAAATAAATCAGCTTCACGTTTAGTTAAGCCATATTTAGAAATCAAAACTTTCTTATCTTCTTCAATTTCTTCAGGAGTAATATATTTAATAGTAACATATTTATAAGTTTCAGGAAGAATACCATAAAAATCAGTTCTGGTAGTAAATTGATATCCTAAATCAAATAAAATAAAGACAGTAATTTTGACATCTACATCTAAGTCTTTAACTTGATCTACTAAATATCTACAATATGAATTTATTATTTTGCATACATTTGGTCTTCCAGTAATAAAACCTATACCAAAATTTACATTCTTTTTCATATATTTCTCCTTATACTAACATTCACTATTATACTAGGATTTTAGGGTTTTGTCAAATTTTACATAATTTGATGCATTATTCATTATGGAGAATAAAAAAATAATATTATCTCTTATTTAAAACAAATTTAATATAAATTTAGTTTCAAAAAAATAATATTTACAATACATGAATAATTTCCAATTTCTATCAAATAATAATAAAAAATAAAAGGAGGACAAGAACTTGACTGAAAAAGAATTATTATATCTTGAAGATGCTTTAGGACACGAACAATTTTTAAAAAAATGTGCTTGCAATACTTCTAATCAATTGCAAGATCAAACTTTAAAAGATTACATGAAAGAATTAGAAAAAAAACATTGTGACTTATTTAATCAATTTTTGAATCTATTATAAGGAGGAAATTTACGTGGAAGACAAAGATTTAATGGAAAATCATCTTTCTTTAGTTAAAGGAATTTGTGAGTTATACATGCACGGATGTATTGAATCATCAACTAAAGAAATTCATGAAGCTTTTCAAAAAGCTTTAACAGAGGAATTAAATATTCAAAACAAATTATATAATTTGATGAAAGAAAGAAACTGGTATAAAACAGATGAAGCAGATATGAGTAAAATTGCTATTGCAAAGCAAAAATTTGCAAATAGCTAAAAAATATCAAAAATAATAAGAATTAAGAAATCATATATTAAAGCCGTTAGTCTGCGCTGGAGGCACGTAAAAACATGGCATAAAGCATCGCCATGTTTTTATCCTCCCATTCGATTTGACAAGCCTTTTTAAATAATTATAAAAGCCTTGTCAAATCTGCTCGACCACACTTTTTTAATATATGATTTCTTTTTTATTATATGATTTATAATTTTTTTACTGTTTTAGCCAATTATCTCCTGTTGCATAATCTATTTCTATTCCAGGTTGATTATTATAAGCATAAATGTTAAATTCTACTCCATTTCCATTATCTTCAACAGATTTGGCTTCCATTTGAACTCCACTTGCAATTAAATTATTATCTTCAAATATCGGTGTAACTCTATATAAAACATGATTTTTTGTTTCTCTTACATATTCTGCTATTTCATTTTCAAAAGGAAGCATTCCTTCTACATTCATATATCTAGTACCAGTAATTAGATTTCTTTCATTTGCATTTTCTGCAGTTAATTGAAATCCTATTAGATGACATCTATTATATAAATTATATTCATCTATAAAATCATATCTTGTTCCATGCCATCCGAGTAGGCCTTATTTCACTTATCGATTCTCTTGGTTCAGTTGGCATTGTTTCTATTCCAACATTTGCAAATGTAACTGTACATCTTCCCAATTCATCAAGTTCTCCATAATATTCATAACCAGGTTCTTTATAATCATCATTATTAAAATCTGGCTTATTTTCATTAATAACAACATAAGGTGTGCTTTCATCAAATTCTGGAATTTCGTCTAAATTAAAAGAAATTACAGGTCTTGTAATTTTACTAGAATAAATAGTACTTCCAATTTTTTCTCCAATAATTGGCCAATATTTAGCAATAGCTACAAGTAAAAGTATTAGAAATATCCAAAATAAAGTATCTTTTAAATTATTACTTTTTCTGCTCATTTGTTTATTACCTTCCTAAGTAAAATATTAAATATATTTTATAATTTCTTCAAAACTATCATATACTTTTTATGCATTAATATGATTGGATACATACATAATTATTTCGTAAAATCTTCGTTTGCAAATATCTTTTCTATAATCATTTTTTTCTATCTAGTTTTATACCATAAATTACAAATAATTGAAAGTACTTTTTATTATTTTTCTATACCATATTTACCAGTTATAGGATCTTTAAAAATTCCCAAATCTGGAGTGTAATATGTAAAAACAACAAAGCTCAAAAATAATATTATTAAAACAATAATCCCTATTTTATTATTACAGTTAAAATTATTTACCATGAGAACATAAGAAGCAAGCTCTCCCAAAAAAGCTGAAACAAAAAAAGATACAATATCTATAACAGCTATATTTTTTCCTATAATACCTGTATATGTATAAAAGAAAATTACTGTAAATGCTATAGATACAAGAATTCCTATAGTTTTTGAGCATATTACGTTAGTTTTACTTTTTTTTAAATAAAAATAACCTATAATAGTTGTGATTAGCATTGGAAAAAATAATAATTTCAGATGCTCCCAAACACTTTCATTTATTGAAGAAAACCAGGCCACTATCCAGTTTTTACCAGACCAGTTATATGTAAAATGCAATAAAGTTCCTAATACAAAAACAAAGAACACACTGAATATCTGATAATTTCTGATTTTTTTCATTTAAATCACCTTCATTTAATGTATATTTTATCAAAACTTGTACTATTACTTTAATCTTATTAATAAAAATCTTATTTTTATGCATACAATTTTAAAAAAAATCGGGAGCTGTTTGCCCCCTTTGCTTTAAAGAAAAATTAATCTCAACAATTCTACAGTTTTTATATTATCATTATCATTTCTATCTACAATTGATTATCCATATAAAACTTCTTTTGAGCTAGTTTTTCTTGTACTCCATTTAATGCTTCACCAAATCTTTGAAAATGCACTATTTCTCTTTGTCTTAAATACTTTAATACATCAACTACTTCTTTATTATCTTGGCATAAGTCTATTAATTTTTCATAAGTTGCTCTTGCTTTTTGTTCTGCTGCTAAGTCTTCTGTTAAGTCTGCTATAGGGTCACCTTTTACTGCTATTGTTGCAGCTGTCCATGGAAATCCTGCCGCAGCTTGAGGATAAACTCCCCAACCATGATCTGTATAATAATCAGCTAAGCCTGCATCTTCCATTTCTTTTGCTGTTGCACCATCTGTTAGCTGATGAACCAAAGTTCCTACCATCTCTAAATGTGCTAATTCTTCTGTTCCTATATCATTTAATATCGCTTTTGATTTTTTATCTGGCATTCCAAATTTTTGTGATAAATATCTTAAAGATGCACCTAACTCTCCATCTGGACCACCATATTGACTAATTATTACTTTAGCAAGCTTTGGATCTCTGTATTTTATATTAATAGGATATTGCAAATGTCTATCATAAGTCCACATAATTATTCTCTTCTCCTTTCCCATGGCCAAGGTTCATATACCCAACTTTCCCATGTTTCTACTTCTGTATCAATGCTTAATGGCCCATATTTTTCCTCATATTTTTCTTTTAATTCTTTATATTCTTTTACATATTTGTTATGATGCTTTAATGCTTTTTCATCACAAGGATGAGTATCTAAAAAAAGAGCCATATCATTGATAGCAAATTTATATTCCATTATTTTTTGCATTAATTCTTCTCTATTTAAATTATCACATTCCATTAATTATTGCACCTTCTCTCATTATAGTTTCTTAAATACTCCATTTCAGCTAATGATTGGTTTGGCATATATGGTCTTACAAGCTCTGGAAACATAGTTCCATTTGCTAAACCTGTTGCAGGTGAATACACACTTCTAAAAACTTGAACTGGAACATAACTATTTCCATATCTCATATTAATTGGCATAGCATAAGAATTTGCTAAATCACTTGTATTTAACCCAGTCGCCCCATCTTCGAAATTATTGTTAAAACTATTTGTAGTTATAAAATTATTGCATCTATTTGAACACATTTTTATCCCTCCTTTATCATTATTTTATGTAAATAATATTATTAGTGTGAATAAAAAGGACAATGGGACGGAGTTTTTGTCCCACAGTTCAAAAAAAATTTTTCTAAAGAGCAATAATTGTTTTTTTGACTTTGATTAGCTTTTATGGTATAATAATTTATGTAAACGGCAATATACGTCTACTTACCTCGCAAAATTAATATGGAGAGTGACATTATGAAAAAGAGAGAATTTATTATAATACCCATCCCTTGCAAGGATTTCATTAAAGAAATCACTCCTAGTCCTCCCGAATATTGGGAAAACTGTGAAAAGTGCGGGATATTTATGGAAGATGGGAACGAGTATTGGCACTGGATGCATTTAGAAAACCCATATCCTAATGACAATGTAACAGCAGTAGTTGCTGCCTTTGCCTATCAAAACAACATTTTCAACCCGAGTCACAGACCGATTCTCAGAGTTCTCTACGAGGAAGGAGAAGGTTGCTTCAAATTCAAAAGAAAATAAATTCTCGCAAACATCACTGTCTCTTGACGGTGATGTTTTTATATTGTTCTGATTAAATGGACAAAAACTCCGTCCCATTGTCCCACTCTGTCCCATTGTCCCAGTTCACTTATCCGGTTTCTTATCATTTTCCAGATTTTTCTTTTGAATAAGCTTTTTTCATATGTTATTATGTTTTTAGAACTTAACGTTTTAAGGAGGATTTTTATGAGAAATATAATTTTGGATTTAGATAAAAAAACTATTGATTTAATATTAAAATTTGAAAGAATATCTATATTAATTTCTTTAGTTGGAATAATTGGACTTTACATACATTTAAAATACTATATTGATTCTGTTTTATATTTAATAAGTGTAAATTTATTTAGAACAGGCTTATTAGCCGGTATTTGCTCATTTTGTTTCGGAGTTTTCTTTAATGGAGTAAAAAAAGGATTAATACATTAATTTCTTTTTATCGTTTATTACCAATCAATAAACTAAAAAAAAAGGCACGCCAAAAGCATGCCATTTTTTTATTAATTATCTTTTATCTATTTCTTCTTTAAACATCTTGTTTAGCATTACCGGATTTGCTTTTCCTTTTGTTTCTTTCATTGCTTGACCTACTAAAAAGCCCAATGCTCTATCTTTTCCAGCTTTAAAATCTACAATTGATTGTGGATTTGCATCCAAAATTTTGACTACTATTTCCTTAATTGCACCTTCATCAGAAATTTGAATCCATCCATTTTTTTCTACAATCTCTATTGGACTCATTGGATTTTCAAACATTTCTTCTAAAACTTTTTTCGCAATAGCAGAAGAAATTTTATCTTCATCTATTAATTTTATAAGCTCACCCAAGTCTTTTCCAGCAAATGGAATTTCATCTGGCTCTTGCCATTTTTCATTTAAAATTCTTGCTATATCAGACATAATCCAATTTCCTACTGCTTTTGGATTATTGCATACTTTAATTGCATCTTCAAAAAGATTTGAATAATGCTTTGATGAAACTACAATATTTGCTGCTTTTTGTGATAAATCATAATCTGTCAAATATCTTTTTTTTCTACTCTCAGGAAGTTCTGGAAGTTCTCTCCTAATATTTTCAATATATTCATCACTTAAAACTATTGGAGCTAAATCTGGATCTGGAAAGTATCTATAATCTTGAGCATTTTCTTTATCTCTCATTGTAAATGTCTTTCCGTGATACATCATCCCATCTTAATGTTTCCTGTTCTATTTTTCCACCTGCTTCTAATACATCTATCTGACGATCTGCTTCATATTTTATAGCTCTTACTATACTTCTAAATGAACTCATATTCTTCATTTCAGTTCTTGTTCCTAATTTTTCTGCTCCTTTTTTTCTAACTGAAACATTTACATCAGCACGAAGCGAACCTTGCTCCATTTTACAATCAGAAACTTCTATATATTCAAAAATTGATTTTAATTTTCTCATATAATTTTCGGCTTCTTCAGCGCTTCTCATATCAGGCCTAGAAACAACCTCAATTAATGGAACTCCAGCTCTATTCAAATCAACAAAACTACCTCTTCCATATTCATCATGATTTAATTTACCTGCATCGTCTTCTATATGAATTCTTTCTATTCTTATTGTTTTTTCTCCATTATCTGTTTCGATATTTACATATCCATCATGGCATAAAGGTAAATCAAACTGTGAAATTTGATATGATTTTGGAGTATCTGGATAAAAGTAGTTTTTCCTATCATTCTTACTTCTTTTTGTAATTGAGCAATTAGTCGCAAGTCCAGCTTTTACTGCATATTCTACAACTTTTTCATTTAGTACTGGAAGAGCACCAGGAAGAGCTAAACAAACTGGGCAACAATTTGTATTTGGCTCTCCACCGAATTTATTTGGACAGCTGCAAAATATTTTTGTTTTAGTCGAAAGTTCACAGTGAACTTCTAGACCTATTATTGTTTCATAATCTTCTCTTGCCATTATATTTCCTTCTTTCTTCAAGATTCTTACTATTTAATTAAGTGTTCTAAATATTATTTTATTTAAAAGGAGTGTCCCCAATCGTTCATTTTTGAACATTTAAGGAACATCCCCAAATGTTCCCCAAATGATCATTTTTTAAATGTTGGTTTATTATTTTCTCTAAACTTAGTATTTTGTTCATAAGTATATGCTGCTCTAAACATTTTTTCTTCATCAAATGCATTTGCTATTAATTGAAAGCTTGTTGGCAATCCATTTGAGTCTACTCCACATGGAATGCTAATTCCTGGTAGTCCTGCAATATTTACAGGAACTGTATAAATATCAGCTAAGTACATTTCTATTGGGTTATCTAATTTAGCTCCAAATTTAAAAGCCGTAAATGGTGATGTAGGTGTTAATAATAAGTCATATTTTTTAAACAATTCATCATATGCATTTCTAATAACAGTTCTAACTTTTTGAGCTTTTTTATAATATGCATCATAATAACCTGAAGATAGCACATAAGTTCCAAGCAAAATTCTTCTTTTTACCTCTTCTCCAAATCCTTCAGATCTAGAATTCAAATATATATCTCTTAAATTTTCAAATTTTTCTGTTCTATAGCCATATCTAATTCCATCAAATCTACCTAAATTTGAACTAGCTTCTGCATCAGACACAACATAATAAATTGAAATTGCATATTTTCCAACATCTAATGAACACTCTTCTACAATAGCTCCAAGTTCTTTGTATTTTTCTATTGCTTTTAATATAGACTCTTTAACTTCAGGATGGATTCCTTCTTCTAAATATTCTTTTGGAACACCTATTTTCATACCTTTTACATCATTTTTTAAGCTTAAAGTATAATCTTTCTTTTCAACATTGCATGATGTAGAATCCTTTTCATCATGTCCTGAAATTAAGTTTAGTAAAATTGCTGAATCTGTAACATCTTTTGTTAATGGACCTATTTGATCTAAAGATGAAGCATATGCTACTAATCCATATCTTGAAACTAATCCATAAGTAGGTTTTAATCCTACAACACCACATAAAGATGCTGGCTGACGAACACTTCCTCCTGTATCTGATCCTAATGCACAAGGGGCCATATCTGCTGCAACTGCAGCTGCACTACCGCCAGAAGATCCTCCTGGAACTGTACTTAAATCCCATGGATTAAATGTTTTGAAAAATGCTGAATGCTCTGTTGAGCTTCCCATTGCAAATTCATCCATATTTAATTTTCCCAGAAAAATCATATCTTCTGCTTTTAGTTTTTCAATTACAGTTGCATCATATAAAGACTCATAATTCTCAAGCATTTTAGAGGCACATGTTGTTTTAGTACCTTTAATATTCATATTATCTTTTATTCCGAATTGGAATACCAGCATATTTTCCTAATTTTTCACCTGCTTTTCTTCTTTGATCTACTTCTCGAGCCTTTTTAATTGCTTCTTCTTCCATTAATGAAATATATGCTTTAACATCTTTATCTTTTTCTTTTATTCTATCAAAATAGCTTTTAACTATTTCTTCTGAGGTAACCTCTCCTGACAATAATTTATCTGACAACTCATGTACTGTATATTCATAAAGTTCCAATTTTATTTCCTCCTTCTACTGACTATCTAGTTCTCTAATTATTATTGAATCACTTTAGGAAGTTTAAACATTCCATCCTCATGACTTGGAGCATTTTTTAATATTTCATCTCTTGAAATACTATTTTTTATTTCATCTTTTCTAAAAACATTAAAATTTCCGTTTGTACCAACAGTTTCAGTAATATTATCTGTATTAACTTCATTAATTCTATTTGCCATTTCTAAAATGTCTTGAATGTCCTTTGTATATTTTAAGGCTTCTTCTTCAGATAATTTTAAACTAGCTAGTTCTGCAATATGTAAAACCTCTTCTTTACTAATTGACATATTTATAATCCTCCTATATCAATTTATTTATCTAAATTAAATGTAATCTTATATAATATAATTAATAGTATATCAATTTAAGTTTTCAATTTATCTTACGGATACTTTAAAAAACTGTATTTATTATATAATAAAATAATATAAAAAACAACCACATTTTGTGAGGTTATTTAAATTTTGTCAAAAAAATAAAAGGCCTCCAAAGAAGCCTTTTGTAATTTATATTATCCTAATTTTTCTTCAGCAATATTTCTTCCATAGCAATCTTTAAATTTCTTAACAGCTATTAAAACGAAATCGTTTACTACAAGAGCTCCAACTCCAACAAAGCATGCTAATCCTAAATAAACATTAAGATATACTACTAATGCTGAAACTATTGTCCAATAAGCCATTAATAAACCTGAAGCTATTCTTCCTGCATATAAACGATGTACCCCAAGAAATCCTAAAAACCAACATAACATTAATGTTGTTAACCAATTTTTTGTAGGTGTTTTTATTTCTTCATTTTTTTCCATCTTTTGTTTCTCCTTTTATAAAACTATTCTTCCTTATTCTAATTTTTATACTATAATAAGCTTTTTGTCAACAATTTCTAAAAATGTTATTAAAATGTAATATTCTGCCATTATTGATAATCTACAACATCAATCCATTTATCCAAAAAATCCTGTTCTTCTGTTTTTCCTGAAGCTTTTCTAGCAGCAGCAACAATTGGAATCCATTTTTGAATATATTTTTTTTCTATACCACTTTTTTGAGCGAATAAATCTAAATATTTTTCAGCTATATCTTCTTTTCCATCAAGTGAAAATAACAAGAAAGTATTTGCACTGTCACTTGATGCATTTCCTGCTGTGACATGCGCCCAATCTATAATATAAGCAGAATTGTCTTCTTTTATAATTATATTACTTGGATTAAAATCTCCATGACATAATTTAGTATGTGTTTTCATCCCATCTAATCTTTGCAATAACTCATATTTAGTATTATAGTCTATATTGTCTGCAGAATTAATTCTTTTCTTATATTTTTCTTTCATTGGATTTAACATGGGAACAGAATTTTCTAAAACTTCTAATTGAATATCAACAAATCTGTTAAGATATTCATCCATTTTTTCTGGATTTTGATTCATTAATTCTTCTAAAGTAGTTCCTTCTATATGTTCTGAAACTAATGCCCATCTGTTATTAATTTGAGTTACACCTAATAATTTTGGTATATTTAAATTTGTGCCTTCTTCTACTCTTGCTTGATTTAATGCTTCATTTAAAATATTTGCTTTTGAATAATTTTCTACAAATAATTTAATTGTTTTACCATCATCTTTATACACAGATTTTGTTTTTCTTTCAGCAATTAGATTACTTAAATTTAATTCCATAACTTTAATTCCTTTCTCTATATAGTTATTTTTCTAGTATCATTTTTATCTGAATTCTTCAGACGAAAAGATCTATTCTTTGAGAGTTCTACATCCTCTCTTCACCATAAAAAGCTTTTAAATAGATTTGTTTTAATTCTTCTATTAATGGATATCTTGGATTTGCACCTGTACATTGATCGTCAAATGCATCTTCACTCATTTTATCTAAAGTAGCTAAAAAGTCTTCTTCTGAAACTCCATAATCTCTAATTGTTTTCTTTATACCTATTTTTTCTTTTAATTCATCTATTGCTTTTATTAAATTTTCTAAACTCTCTTCATCTGATGCTCCACCAAATCCTAAGCTTTCTGCAACCATTGCATATTTTCTTAATGTATTTGGATGGTCATATTGAGGAAATGTTCCCATTTTTGTTGGAACTTCTGCACTATTAAATCTTAAAACTTCATCTATTACTAATGCGTTTGCTATTCCATGAGGAATATGGTGATATGCACCCAATTTATGAGCTAAACTATGTGATATTCCTAAGAATGCATTAGCAAAAGCCATACCTGCTAGTGTTGCAGCATTTGCCATTTTTTCTCTTGCTTCTGGGTCATTTGCTCCTTGTTCATAAGCTCTTGGCAAATATTCAAAAATCATTTTCAAACTTTGAATTGCTAATCCATCTGTATAATCTGTTGCCATCATTGAAGCTAATGCTTCTAAATCGTGAGTTACAGCATCTATACCTGAAGCAGATGTTAATCCTTTTGGAGCATTCATCATTAATTCTGAATCTACAATTGCCATTTTAGGCAATAACTCATAATCTGCTAAAGGATATTTGGTTCCTGTTTTTTCATCTGTTATCACAGCAAATGGAGTTACTTCTGATCCAGTTCCACTTGAGGTTGGAACTGCTATAAAGTAAGCTTTTTCTCCCATTTTTGGGAATGTATAAACTCTTTTTCTAATATCCATAAAACGCATTGCTAAATCTTGAAAATCAACATCTGGATGTTCATACATAACCCACATTATTTTTGCAGCATCCATTGCAGAACCACCACCAATTGCAATAATTGCATCTGGCTTAAATTCATTCATTGCTCTAGTACCTTCAATTGTGCAAGCTAAAGTAGGATCTGGCTCTACATTAGAAAATGTGCTATGTGCAATTCCTAACTCATTTAATTTATCCGTAATTACCTTTGTATAGCCATTTTCAAACAAAAATGTATCTGTAACTATAAATACTTTTTTCTTATCTAATACATATTTTAATTCTTCTAGTGCAACAGGTAAGCAACCTCTTTTAATATAAACCTTTTCAGGTGCTCTAAACCAAAGCATATTATTTCTCCTTTCAGCTACTGTTTTTATATTTAATAAACTTTTAACTCCTACATTTTCTGATACAGAGTTTCCACCCCAAGAACCACATCCAAGTGTTAATGAAGGTGCTAATTTAAAATTATATAAATCACCTATTCCTCCATGTGAAGAAGGGGTGTTTATTAAAACTCTACATGTTTTCATACTATTATAAAATTTTTCAATTTTCTTTTCTTCTGTAATTGTATTTATATATAAAGATGAAGTATGTCCTAAACCGCCATCTTCTATTAATTGCTCTGCTTTAGAAATAGCATCATCAAAACTTTCTGCCTTATACATTGCTAAAACCGGAGACAATTTTTCATGTGCGAATTCTTCACTTAAATCAACACTTTGAACTTCACCAATTAATATTTTTGTCGTTTCAGGTACTTCAACACCAGAAAGTTCAGCAATTTTAGCAGCTTTTTGTCCAACTATTTTTGCATTTAAGCCACCATTTATTATAATTGTTTTTCTTACCTTTTCAGTTTCTTCTGGATTTAAGAAATAACAGCCACGTTTTAAAAATTCTTCTTTTACTTTATCATAAATAGAATTTAGTACAATTACTGATTGTTCTGAAGCACAAATCATTCCATTATCAAAAGTTTTTGAATGAATTATAGAATTTACTGCTAAAATAATGTCTGCACTTTCATCAATTACTGCTGGAGTATTTCCAGCTCCAACTCCTATCGCAGGTTTTCCACTAGAATAAGCAGATTTTACCATTCCAGGTCCACCAGTAGCTAAAATAATATCTGATGATTGCATTAAAAGAGTTGTTAATTCTAAAGATGGCATATCTATCCATGCAATAATATTTTCTGGCGCTCCAGCTTTTACCGCTGCTTCTAAAACAACTTTCGCAGCCTCAATAGTAGATTTTTTAGCTCTTGGATGAGGACTAATAATAATTGCATTTCTTGTTTTTAATGCAAGCAATGTTTTAAAGATAACTGTTGATGTTGGATTAGTTGTTGGAATAACAGCTGCAACCACCCCAATTGGTTCAGCAATTTTTTTAATTCCATAAATCCTATCATCTTCTATTACTCCACAAGTTTTTTCATGTCTATACTTATTAAAAATATATTCTGCAGCATAATGATTTTTTATTACCTTATCTTCAACAACTCCCATACCAGTTTCTTCAACTGCAAGCTTTGCTAAAGGTATTCTTGCTTGATTTGCAGCAGTTGCAGCAGCTAAGAAAATCTTATCAACTTCTTCTTGTGAATACTTTGAAAATTCTTTTTGAGCATTTCTTACTTTATTAAATGCCTCTTTAAAGCTTTCTACACTGTCGATAAAAAGATCTTCCATATTACATTCCTCCTTTTATTTATAATTAGTCAAATTTATCTATTAACTTTTATTTTTTTCATATTTACCTAAATTTATTTAAATTTTATAACATCATTACCATCATTGTTATTATTATTATTTTTTTTAGATTGAATTACAGGATTATCAAATGTTTCTTCATTATCCCACTCATCTATATCATTATTTGCATTTATATGTTTATCTATACTATTTTCATATTTAAGATTATTTTTTCTATTATTACCTATATTAAGTACTTCATCAAGAGTAACATGATTTTTCATTGCACATATTGGAACTATAATAAATGCTCCTATAAATACCATAAAAAAATCTAAAACAGCTACTAAAGTAGTTATAAAAAAATCACATATTATTAAAAATACTGCTCTTATTACAAATAATGTTATAAACATTTTACTCATATCATCTGGACTATATATAGCAGATAATGGCCAAAACACAAAAGCACTCATGTGAATAGTTATGAACAATTCGATAAAAACCGCTATATAAATTGGCAAAATATTTAAATCCATAATAAATTCTCCTAATCTTGTTTTTTCCAATAGAATTATATTCTATTTTATTCTTATTTTCAATATCATAAAAACTATTTATTTAAAAAACAAAAAAAGACTCTTTTTAAAAAGAGTCTTTTTATTTTTTATTTATTTCCCATTTTATTTTTTCTTAAAAATGTTGGAATATCTAAATCATTTGAACTGCTTTCAACTGAAGTAGTACTACTTGATGCAGTATTTCTTTTTCTCCAAGCATCAGCAACAATATTTTCATATCCAAGAGCTCCATTTGCCCTATCTGTTTCTTTTTCAAAACCAGTAGCAATTACAGTAATTTTGATTTCATCACCCATTGTATCATCTGTAACTGTACCGAAAATAATATTTGCTTCTGGATCTGCGCTTCTTTGAACTAATTCTGCAGCAGTATTTGCTTCTAATAATCCAACATCGCTTCCTCCAGTAATATTTATAATTACACCTCTTGCTCCTTCTATTGAAGTTTCTAATAATGGACTTTGAATAGCTTGTTTTGCAGCATCTTCTGCTCTATTTTCACCACTTGCAACACCAATACCCATATGAGCCATTCCTTGATTTAACATTATTGTTTTAACATCAGCAAAATCTAAGTTAATTAATCCTGGTACTGCAATTAAATCTGATATACCTTGTACACCTTGTCTTAAAATATCATCTGCCATTCTAAATGCTTCAATTATTGATGTTTTTCTATCAATTACTTGAAGTAATTTATCATTTGGAATAACAACTAAAGTATCAACTTTTCCTTTTAAACTAGCAATACCACGTTCAGCTTGAGCTAATCTTTTTTTGCCTTCAAATGTAAATGGTTTAGTAACAACACCAATTGTTAAAATTCCTAATTCTTTTGCTGTTGCAGCAACAATTGGAGCTGCGCCTGTACCTGTTCCTCCGCCCATTCCAGCTGTAACAAATACCATATCAGCACCTTTAATTATTTCAGCAATTTCTGTTTTGCTTTCTTCTGCAGCTTGAGCTCCAATATCTGGGTTTGCTCCAGCTCCAAGTCCTCTTGTCAATTTTTCACCTATTTGCATTTTTGTTCCTGCTTTTGAGGTAGTAAGTGCTTGTTTATCTGTATTTAATGCTATAAATTCAACATTTTTTATTCCAGCTTCTATCATTCTGTTTACAGCATTGTTTCCAGCTCCACCAACACCAATTACTTTTATTGTTGCAGTTCCATCCATACTATAATTTAAATCATCCATATCCATTATCATTAGGTGATTCCTCCTTTTTAAAATATATATTTAATTTAAAATTAATGACTTATTATGAATAGAAAAATTCTTTTATTTTTTCTATTATATTTTTAAAAATATGTGTTTCTTTTTTTGTATCAATATTGCTTGAAACAGTTTCTGCATAAGGTCTTGCAGCAATGTATCTAACTAATGCATAGCTTGTCCTGTATGTAGATTTTATTGTACTTATTAATCTTCCTGTTGATATTTTTACTGGGATATTTAGAATAATTCTTCCAGCCATATCGCTTTTACTAATATTTATAATTCCTTCACCAGTTAATATAACATCATTAATACTAGATTTTATTCCTTTTGCTGTAATATCTTTATTAACCAATGAAAAGATTTCTTCTATTCTAGCTTCAATAATTTCTATTAGTTCAGAGCTCTTTATAGTTTTATTTTTTCCATCAATATCTTTACAAGTATTTAAGCTAATATTATTATCATTATCGATATATGATTTTAATGCTAAACCATATTGTCTTTTTAATTTATCTGCTTCTTCTCTTGAGATATTTAGACAATATGCAATATCTGAAGTTATATTGTTTCCACCAAGATGTATAGTATTGCTATATACATAAGATGATCCGCAAAATACACCTATTTCTGTATTTCCTGCTCCTACATCTAATATCATTACATTTTCTTTTAATTCATTACTATCTAGAACCAAATTTCTTTCAGCAAGCGTAATTGGAACTATTCCATCTATTTCAATTCCTGCTTTTCTGAAAATAGAAACTAATTTTTTCTTATATTCTTTATCTGCTAAAATAATTTGAGCAGTTAATGTTAAACTTGCACTAAACTTACCAATAGGGTCTATAGTTTGTTTTCCATCATCAAGAATAAATTTATCTGGCACTATGTCTATTAATACTTTATCTTCTGGGATTTCTATGTCTCTAACTTGCATAATGCTTGAAGTAACATCTTTTAGCGTTATGCCTGCATATTTTTCTTTTGTTTCCTTTACGATACTGTTTTGAACAATCGTTGTATATTTACCAGGAATTGTAGTATAAGCTGAATTTATTTTTAAATTTGATATTTCTTCTGCTTCTTTTATTGTTTTAGAAATTGCAGAAGCCAAATCATCCTCATCAATTATTATTCCTTTTTGTATTCCTGAACATTTGCAATTTGTGCTACAAATAATTTCTATTTGATTAAAATTATTTACTTCGCCAACGACTGTACTAACCTTAGAGGTACCAATATCGATTCCAACTATTATATCCCCTACTGCCAAAGTTACCCCTCCATTTTTTATTTATTAATACATTTTTGATTACGCGATAAGAATATTACATTTTGGACAAAATGTCAAGAGAATTTGACACATTTTTGTAATAAATGTAATATTTTTGTAATTGTATTTTGTATCAAATTCTCTCTTTCTTTATTATTTAAAATAAAACAATATTATTCGGCTTTTTTCTTTTCTTTTTTGGCTTTGATTTTTTCTATATTTTTACACCATTTATCCAAATAATATCTTCTGATAATTGCTAAATTTGTAAACATTCTTCCAACAAAAACAATAATTGCAGCTAAATATATATCTACATTTAATTTTTCTCCAAGTATCGCTAATAAAATTGATAAAATAGCATTTCCAAAAAATCCTGTTAAAAATATTTTTAAATCAAAATTTTTCTTAATAGTTGCTACTATTCCTCCAAATACTGAATCTAATGCAGCAATAATTGCTATTGCTAAATAGTTTGAATATGTATACGAGATAATTGGAGCTTGCATTCCGAACAACAGCTCCTAAAACACATCCTAAAATTATAGCTATATATACCATAAATTCGTCCTCCTATTCATCAATTTCAGTAGCATACTTATAATCTAGGCTACCTTCATATTTATTAATTGTTATATTATTATCCAAATAATAACTAGCTTTCTTCTCATTAGATTCCATTGAATCTAAAAAACCATATTTAATGCTAATAGCACTTTCTAAATACTTTTGATTTCCAATAGCTTTTATTGTATATGGAGAATCTATTTTTATCATTCCTGAATCTTTTCCAGTATTTAAAAATATAAATCTATAGTCGACATTTGAAATATCAGTAAGACTTATAATTCTTTGATCATTTATAGATATTGCTTCAGCACCAGCCAACCTTAATTCATTTACAAGTGTTATTAAATCTTCTGCAACAATTTGTTTTTTATCTGTATCTTCTAAAACAACTACCATTCCAGGTCCATAAACATCTGTATAACCAGCAAGCATTTTTGCCTCATCTACTTCTCTTTGAAGCAATTCTGAAATGTTATTATTGTTTTCAATTTCTACTGAGTATTCTTGTTTTTTGTTATCTGTATCTTCTATCTTTAGCATTACATCTTCATATTTACTTTTCCAACTTGCAAGTTCTGATCTTAGTTCTGTCTCTCTCATTATCTCAATTCCTGTTATATCTGTCTCTTCAATAGTTTTAAATTGAGTAACCATAATCATAACTAAAACAAACGCTGTTAAACCTATTGAAATAGTTAAACTAATTTTTCCTTTTTTCATTAATTATGCCTCCACAAAATTTTATTTTATTGTACTCATATATTCTGCTGATAAAATACCATCATATCTAGACACAACAACAGAATCTGATTTTATAATATCAACTTTTAATCCTTGAGCTTTTCTATAACTTAAGTGTCTTCCATTCATTGCTAAAGCTCCGTATAATCTGGTTTTTAGTCCAATTGCGCATATTTCAAAAGGAGTGCCAACTTTTTCATCATTTATTTTTATAACATTTCCAATACAAGTAATTGCGGTAGTATTAACAATTCTTTGGCCGTTAATCGAAACAGCTTCAGCTCCTGCAGTAAACAAATCATTTACAATTGTTATCAAATCATCATCATGAACCACAGAATCTCTTATTGTTGTGGTATTTTCAGTATCATCACTGTCTTCTAATATAATAATAATGCCTTCTCCTTGAAGAGCTGATAATCCAATTTGTGTATTTATTTTTTCTAGTTCCTCAGAAAGCTCGCTTGATGTACTATCATTAATAGATGCGTTTGAAATTAAAGTAGATAATTCTTTTTCTTTATTTTCTAAGATTTTATATTGCTTTTCATATTTTTCTTTCATTTCTAAAACGCTATCTCTTAATTCATTTTCAGCAGTTGTTCTTGCAACTTCTGTTCCACTACTAATAACTGTTTTAACTTGAATAAAGATACCAATTGTTAATAAAAAGCACATAATTCCAAGTAATATAGAAATTTTTAAATTGTTATTCTTCAACTTGCTTGTCCTCCTTTTGTTAAACACTTTCTTTAAAATATACATATTCTAAATCTAAATTCATATTAATAAATATTTCACCATTATTATTTTTTTCTTTGTTAAGTATCTCTTTCATATATAATATTCTTGTATTTAAATCACTACAATCTCCTAAATAAACTGTTTTTCCTTCAGATTCTAATTGTAATGTATAATTCTTGTTATTTGAAATATCTATAGACGTAATTAAATCTGCAACATCATTGCTTCTGGCACTATCCATAATACTATTAACTATTATCATTTTTTCTAAATCTTTTTCATTAAGTTGAGATTGTTGCTTTCCAATAGAAAGTCCAGCAAAATCAGTTGTGATTCCAATTAATATTGGCAAATTTAATTTTTCATCATTTAATTCTAATATATTTCCTAAAGCATCTATATAAATGTATGCTCCTGCATAATTAATCAAATAAGCAACTTCTCTAGGTTTTACAGTTATGCTAAGAACTCCGATTCAGATTTCTTTTTATAATGACATCTTGAACATATGGATTTTGTTTTATTGAATTTATAATTGAGTTTTTTGATGTTTTATACATATTATCATTTATATTAACATTTAATAAACTTTTTATTTCTTCTTCTGTAATTTTATAATTTTTAATATTTTCACTATTCTTTATACTTTCCGTTTCTTTAGATATATTTTCAGAAGGATAATCTATTACTATCTCAATTTTTTTAATTTTACAAGATAATAATATAAATGCGAAAATAATAACAACTAAAATAAGGATTATTATTGAATTTCTTAAAATATGATGTTCTTTATTTTCTTTTTTTCGTATTTTTCCTGTTATTCTCTTCAATATATCACCACCATTCTTCTTTTTTAAAGTCAGATGTCAGAAATTGTACTCAACATCTGACTTTTAAGCTTATCTTATTAACCTAATATCTGCTCCTATATTTTGTAACTTTTTATCAATTTTTTCATATCCACGCAAGATATAATTTATATTATCTACTTGTGTTTCTCCCTTCGCATATAATCCAGCTAAAATAAGACTTACTCCTCCTCTTAAATCAGTAGATCTTACTTTAGTTCCAGTAAGCTTTTTTCTTCCATCTATTATTAATAAGTTTCCTTCTTGTTTTATTTTTGCACCCATTCTTATTAATTCGCCAGCATATTTAAATCTATTTTCAAAAATGTTTTCTGTTATTGTAGATGTACCTTTTGAAACTACTAATAAACTACCAAAAATTGCTTGCATATCTGTTGGAAAGCCTGGATAAGGCAAAGTCTTTAATTCTAATGCATTAGGCCTTTTCTGCATTTTTAATTGTACAGAATTCTTTAGTGTCTTTATTTCAGCCCCAGCTTCTTCTAACTTATATATTACTGGTTTTAAATGATCTGGATTTGCGTTATTTATTATTATATTTCCTCTGGTAATTGCTCCTGCTACTAAAAAAGTCCCTGCTTCTATCCTATCTGGCATTATAGTATAAGAAATTGATTTAAGCTTTTTTACACCAGTTACCTTTAAAGTATTAGTTCCAATTCCATCTATTTTAGCTCCCATTTTTACTAAAAACTCACATAAATCTGTGATTTCCGGCTCCATTGCTGCATTTCCAATTATAATTTCACTATTAGATAAAATAGATGCTAAAACAATATTTTCAGTGGCTCCTACACTTGGAAAATCAAGATGAATATTAGAATTAATAATTCCAGGTGTAGTACAAATTATTTTTCCGATTTTCTTCTTCTATTTTTATACCCATTTTTTTAAATGCACTTAAATGTAAATCTATTGGTCTTGCACCTATATCACATCCTCCAGGATACGAAAAAATAGCTTCGTTAAATCTAGAAATTAAAGCTCCAGCTAAAATAACGGATGATCTTAGCTTTCTCATTAACTCTTCTGGTATCATTTTACTTTGAATATCTGTAGAATCTATTACAACTTTATCTTTGTTTCTTTTCACTTTACAATTAAGATATTTTAGAATTTGCAATGTAATAGAAACATCATCAATTTCAGGAACATTGTATAGTTTAACTGTTCCTCTATTTAAAATACTTCCAGCAAGTATTGGTAAACTAGCATTTTTTGAACCGGAAATATCAATTTCGCCTTCTAATTTTTTTCCACCTTTAATTATGTAACAGCTCATTAAATAACCACCTCTTCATAATATATTCTTTTACATATTATGAAGATTTAACATAATTAGTGAATGAAAATATGCGCATTTATTATATTATATTTTGTTAGTTTTATCAATGATTTTTCTCAAAAAAAAAGACTCTTTTACAGAGTCTTTTATATTTATTTTAAATATCTTTCATTCTCTCAATTTTTATATAAGTTGCTAATGCTATAAATATTACACCTAAAATAATTTTTGAAAGTGAACTACTATCACTACCTGTATAAGGAATATCATGTTCAGATTCATTTATTGTATTGTTTGTAGGTCCAATATTTTTATTATTAGTTTCATTCTTTGAAGTATTTGTATTTGTATTATTTATATTATTAGTATTATTTGTATTATTTATATTATTAGTATTGTTTGTGTTAGGTGTTATAACTGGGTCTATTGGAGTTGGAGTAATATTGCCAGGATTTACTGTATTTGTATCTGGTTGTGGTGTAACAGTTTCTTGTCCAATTGTAATAGTTGTTGAAACATCTGATGCAGAAATTTCATCAGCACTATTTGAAGCAACTATTCTTGTTAGTTTAACTAGTCCTTGAGTACCATTTTCTAATCCACTTTTTGTTTTTAATGAGATTTGCATTATTTCTTCATCGCTATTAACGAATTGACTTTTTTCTAAAGTTACTCTTCCAGTACCTGGTGCAAAAGCTGGCATCCATCCGTTTAAACCATCAATGCTTGATTTTGTAAGAGTTTCAAAAACATCAGTGTCGTAAGAAAGATATGCTGAAAAACTATTTATTCCATTATCTCCAACATCTAAATTAGAGATTTTTACAGTTATTACAACTTCACTAGCTGCATCAACTGTTACATTACTAGATGTCATTGTAGCTGTAAAGCTAAGTGCACTTACTTTAACTGTTAATAGGCCAATTATTAAAATCATAAATAACAATACTATATAAAATTTTCTTTTCATATGAATTCTCCTCTTCTTCTATTTTAGTATAACTTTTATGAGAGTAAAAATCAAGTCTTTTTTTATATATTTTTTTATCATTTATGTAACAATTATTATAGTTTAAAAACATTGTAATTAAGCCAATTTTTGGTATTAATTACATATTGGTATACAAAACTAATAATTGAGAAATGTCAATAATGCTTATCTCTCCATCTAAATTCATATCTGATGCTTTATCATACGCTCCAGTTAATACAAATCCTTCTATACCAGTATAATGAGCAATTTGTTTTGATAAATCAATAAGTGAAATTTTTCCATCTCCACTTAAATCTCCTCTAACAACTAAAGTATATGATATACCATTTACCTTCATTATCATTCCTGTTTTGACAAGTTCACTATTATTTTCAACTTTTCTTCCATCTGAAGTAATTAACTCTATTTTCTCATCTGAAAAATCAAATTTCTTTAAAAAATCTTCGATTTTTGTTTCATCATATATTTTAGTAATATATCCATCCTGTGAAATAGCATATTCAGATGAAGTAATATTATTTAAAGTTGTAAATGCCTTTATACAAATGTCTGCTTTAGATAAATCTATATCTAATCCACCATAATCTAAATGACCTAAATCCGCTAAGTTATACCATCTTGTGCCATCTAAAGAAACCTTACTATATCCTAATTGTGCCTCTGCATTACTATAAAATGTATTATCAATTTGAGCTTCTATCATAAAATAGCAATCATCATTAAAAGAAGTTTGTTTTACTAAAACTGCAAATTTATCTCCATTTAATACTGTTGGCGAAATAGGTATAGTATTATATCCGGCATTTAATTTTTCAGTTGTTGCAACTTTAGTTAAATTTCCATTTGATAAATCTTCACTATTTGGATTTACAAATACTTCAAATTTTGCAGCTTGATTTGTTACTACTGAGATTTCAGTTAATAATTCTATACTATCTTTTTGTTCTCTATCATAAACACTAGCATAGTAAACTTGTTTTACATTACTATTATCTGATGTTAATGTAATAGGAATATTAGCACCATACCAGTCATTTTGGTACATTTCTTCATATTCTATTTTAGCACTATCTGTTATTCCATATAATTCTGATTCAATCCAAACATCCTCATATGAAATCCATAAATAGCCATTGTCAAAACTATTTTCGGAATATGTGTTTAATACTAAATAGGCACCATTTTCATTTGGTTTATATTTTCCTGTAAAATTTTCTTTGCTATAATCATCATCCCATCCTACAATTGTTATTGCATGATTAATTTTTGTATTTATATCATCACAAAAATATGCTGAAGCATCTAGCACATTTGAACTATTATAACAATCAAATTCCGTTGAAGCTGTATACGCTATTATTCCTCCATATTTTACAATATGTTCTTTTATTTGATTACGAATAGCTTTAACTTCTTCCAAAGTATATATTTTACTTACTCCATCAGTATATAAAATATCATTGTTACTTTTAATCTTATAAATACTTGGGAGAATTTCATATCCTTTAACATAATACTTTGGATCTTTTTGTATGTCATTTAAACTTATGTCATTCATATTATTTTGAAATGGCATATCATCTTCTAATACAGCACCTTGACCATTTGTCAAATAAGCCATTGCAATTATTGTAGAACCTCCGTCGCTTACTCTTCTATTAAATCCATTTTTATTACTACCGTCATAAAAACTAGAAGCTGAAGTAGCATAATTCATATGTTGTTCAGAAAAATCTGGTGATCTTCCATAAGTAAGCTTTAAATTAGTTTCCATTGAACTTAGTGATGAAAAAGCCCAACATGCTTCAGTAAGCCCTTGATCTTTAACATCAATAGATATTTCACTTCTTAAGTCAAACTTTGAATCAAAACAATTTGCTCCGAGTTTTAGAAATTCTTCCAATGCCTTCTATTGTTCTAAAAATTCTACTTGCAGCACTTCTTTTTATATTTTCTTCTTTTGAATAATTTGCACTAAACATAGATGGCATAATTGTTTTCTGCTTTTCAGCTTCATCCATTTGATACCACTTAATGTAATTTGATGAACTTTCAGTAATTGCATTAATCTCTGATGCATAAATATTATTTGAAATGCTCATCAATATCAAAAAATTCAAAATTATTATTATTAATCTTTTAGTTTTTCTAATAATAATCATCTCCTCATAAATGTATTAATACATATTAAGTATAACATCTTCTAATGCTAAAAGCAAATCCAACATCACTATTTCCAAGTGTTTCCAGTTTTGAATTACTTACGGAAGCATTTTTTTCATTTTATTTTTTCTAGAAATATTAAATTTATGTTACATAAAAATTATCAAAATTTAATATAAATAATATATATTTTTGCATAAATTATACTTATAATAAAGATGTACGAATGTTTATAAAATTCAAAATATACAAATGAAAGGATAAAATATGAAGAAAGGAACAGAGTTAAAAAGAGCTGGAATCACTGTTATAAAAGAACTTTCAGTTTTAGAAGTAAATAAAATAGCTTCAATAATTTCTGAAAAAATCTGTAGTTCATTTCCTGAACACAATATAAATAGAACAGATTTATTTATAGCACTTTCAAAAGTTAATATGTATCTAGCAGATTTTAAGGATAACTCTGCTGCCAAATATTACTATAAAGATGATTCTATCTATTTCAATCAAAATATTGATTTTGATTTAATTACAACCCCTGCTCTTCATGAATGTCTTCATTTTATTCAATCTTATAGAGACAAAAATGGAAAACTTAAAAGACTTGGTTTATATCAAATAAATACTTTTAAAGATACAGGTTTAGCTCTAAATGAAGCTGCCGTACAATTAATGGCTGCTCATGCAACTGGCATAAAAAAAGAATCTGTAAAATATTATGATATGGAATTTACAACCGAATCTCCAAATTATTATCCAATTGAATGTAGTTTAGTTAAACAAATGACTTATTTTACAGGCACATATCCTTTATACCATAGTGCTCTTTACAGTGATGATATCTTTAAAAATACATTTATTATGAAATCTGATGAAAAAACATATCATCAAATTATTAAGAATTTAGATATGCTTGTTGAATATCAAGAATCGTTAGACAGAGAAAATTTATATTTATCATATATTGAATATGATGAAATAAATTCTCCTAAAATAGAAAAATCTAAAAAGAGAATTTCAGAACTAAAATCACAAATTAAATTCTTAACATTAAAAACTCAAGAATTAATTTTAACTAGTTGTGCTTATTCAGATTTAGCTCTAGTTAGAGATGGTCAAAGTGTTAAAGATTTTAAAAATAAATTATATAAATTTCAAAAGTATTTAATTTATACTGAAGGATATACATTTTACAATGATTTTTATTGTAAGATGATGGAACAATTAGATGTTAAGCGTGAGTTAATCAGAAAATATGGTGTATTTGCTCAATTTAAAGACATCAGAGAAAACTTAGCTCTAATAGAAACAAGACAAGAACCGTTAAGTCTATTTAAAGTAACATTAGAAAAAATAAAGAAATTATTTAAAATTAGACAAGAAGCAGCTAATTCATCAATTGAAAACAAATGAAAAAAATAACCCCTCAGATTCACTGAATGGGTTATTTTTTTATAGCATTATAAATGCAAGAGCTCTTACATAGTTTTTTCCTTCTACTCTTGCAGAATGAATTATATCTTTATTACAAACACTGCATAAATTAGAATCTATTATGTTTTCTGACTTTAATCCTATTTTTTCTAATAAAATCCTATTTATTAATACAGTATCTATATTATATTTTTGTATGCCATTTACAATATTTCCAGTTTCTATAAATTCATTTATCCTATTTGTAAATCCAAAAATTTCTTCACATATTATTTTAACATCTTCATCAACTTCAAAATGACATTTTCTAATACTTGGACATATAAAACAAAATATGTTTTCTGGCTTACATCCATAATTGGTAATCATTTTAATAACAGTTTTTTCGCCAATTTTTTTAAATGTGCCTTTCCATCCGCGAGTGAACACTTGCAATTACTCTTTTTATTGGATCATAAAACAAGAATATTATACAATCTGCATTTCTTGCTGTAATTGCTAACCCTTTTTTATCTGTTATAAAGCCATCAAAAGCCTCACCGTCTTCAATTACTGTATTTTCATCTATGCATTTTACAATATCACTATGAACCTGATTAGGTATTATAAATAGCTTTTTTTTCTCAATATTAAAAGCCTTAGAAATTTTTGAATAGCCATTGTTTTCTTCTTGATAATTATTCTCATTAATTTCTCCAAAATCTAAGTCATCGCTTTTTAATGTATAACAATGATTTATGCCGAATTCTAATAATTTTTTAAATTGAATATAATTAATTCCATCTTTTTCTTTAAAAATAACTGTTTCTTCCATAAATTACCTTTCTATAAAAACTCTTGGAACTCTATTAGAAATAGTACATAAAATTTCATAATTAATTGTATCGCACTCTTTTGCTACTTCTTCTAAAGTAATATTTTCATTATCCCAAATATAAACATCATCTCCAACATTTACATCATCTAAATCTGTTACATCTGCCATAAATGCATCCATACATACTTTTCCGATTATTTTAGTTTTTTTTCCATTTATTACTACTTCTCCTTTATTTGAAAGAGCTCTTCTTAAACCATCTGCATATCCTATTGGTATTGTTGCAACTTTAGTTTCTCTAGTAGTTATAAAACTTCTATTATATCCTATACTTATTCCTTCTTTTACTGTTTTTAAAAATGTTATTTTAGATTTAAGCTTGCAAGTTGGCTCTAAATCTATTTTTTTACATGTATTATCATCAGATGGATATCCATACATAATAATTCCTGGTCTTGCTAAATTAAATTCTTTACTAGGATAATTTAATATAGCATTAGATGCTTCTGCATGCACATATTTTAGTGTGATTTTAGTTTTTATATCATTTACAGCTCTTTTAAATGATGCAAGTTGTGCTTTTGTATATTCGTCATCTGAATCTGCTGATGATAAATGAGTATATACTCCTTCAACTTTTATGTTATCTGATAAAGAATCTAAATATTCTAAAGCTCTTGCAGGATTAACTCCAGTTCTTCCCATTCCAGTACCAATTTCTATATGTACTCTAACATCTTTTTCTTTATGAGATAAACATTCTGCAAAACTATTAGAGCTTATTCCTACCACTAAGTTAAAATCTATAATTTTGTCAATTTCATCTTTATATGGCTGATTTAAGATAAAAATATCTTTTTCATATCCAAGTTTTCTAATGTATACTCCTTCATCTACTGTTGCTACAGCCACAATATCAAAATCATTTAATATGTCAATTCTAGTATTTATAAATGTTCCATATGCATTTGCCTTTATTACAGGCATAATAGCTGTTCCAGGGTTTAAGAATTCTTTAATTTTTTCAATATTATTTTTAAAAGCATTTAAATTAACCTCCATGATTGTAGGTCTAGTAACAATTTCTTCCATAATTAAATCCTTTCAAATACAATTTTTTAATATATATTCTGAAATGCATCGACTGACATCAGCGAAGTGAATATAAAGATTTCTTATAAAGTTAACAAGGGGGAGCCAAGCTGGCTACGGGGGAAACTTGGCAATTTTATTAGAAATCATATGAACGGATGCACCAATGAAGAAGAAAATATAAGAATATATATTTAAAAAATATTATAAAATCAAAATTATTTTATATAATTATATGAATTTCCTTTCAAATTAGGATTAAACATGCAGATTGATTTATATAGACAGTATTGACAAGCATCTTGCTGTTTATAACTATATGGCTTTATATCAATTTTTCCTGATAGAATTTCATTAGATAATTCTTTAATAGTATCATTTACACTTTTTTGAAGTTGCTCAAATTCTTCGTTGTTTAATACACTTGATTTTGAATTACTTATTTGGCCATCCTTAGTAATCGATACTGGAATAATGTCAGAACTATTAGAAGCTCCAAGCGATGTATCCATCATTTTAATTACATTTACATCTGCCAATACTACCCCATTCATTCTATATTTTTTCTTTATTTCTTGAGCAATTTCTTCTTCTGTTAAATTTCTTTTACCATTAACTTGATTATCTGTAAGACCCAAATATAAAATACCACTTGGTAAAAAATCTTCTTGTTTACTTATTGCATCTAAATATGTAATTAACTGAATTTGAAGTCCTGCTTCCACTTGATTCATATCAAGATTCTTTATAGATGATTTATAATCAATAATTCTAACATAAGTTTTTTCATCTAGTTTTCCAATATCTAACCTATCTATTTTACCTATAATTTCAACTTTTTTTCCATTTTCTAATTCCATAATAATTGGTTTATATTTTCCAGTTTTCCCAAATTCAATTTCATGCCCTAATACATCAAACTTACTATTTTTAATTGAATAAACAATATAATCTATAGATTCAGTTACAACTCTTATTAGTTTTTTAGTTAATGTTTTAAATTTAGGAGTACTAGAAAAAATATAATATTTAGATGTATTTAAGAAATCATCAATTATTTCTTTAACAATTTGTTTAGATGTATCATCATCAATTTGTCTAATATTTATTTTTCTATCATCAAGAATAGCAAAAAAATTATCAATTACTTCATGCATAAATGTACCAGTTTCAATAGATTGAAGTTGAAAATCTTCCTTTTCTTTTAATTTAAGCCCATATTTTATATGAAATGAAAAAGGACATCTTCTATATTGCTCTAATTTTGAAACGCTAGTAGATAATTTATCTCCATACAATTTATATATATTTTCTTCTGAAATATTATCAGCTAAATTTGTATATTGAATGCCTTTTAATACCTTAGTTAATTTGTTTTTTTCATTATTAAAATAATAACTTAAAACTTTTTTCCATTCATCTGTAATTTCTTCTCCATCCAACCAATTTTTGTAAACACTAATAGCATCATCAAATGTTGCTATTTTATTGGTAATATAGTAATTTTTATGAATAATATCACTATTTACCTCTATATTTGGAAAAATATTTTTTATTTTTCTAATAAAAATAGATGGTCTAATAGCTTTTCCATCAATATCTTGAGAACAATAAGACAAATATAATTTATCACTTGCTAAGCTTAAAACATTATATATTTCAAAATTGCTCTCATACATTGCATCTATAGAAGATTTTGCAAGCTCTATCCCATTTTCTTTTAACAATGCTCGATCATTGTCATTTAAAAAGCCTTCAAACCTATTGATTTTAGGAAAATTCCCATCATTTATTCCTATTACAAAACATACTTTAATATTATTGTTTCTTGAACGTTTTATATCGGCCAAAATAACTTGATCTTGTGTTGCAGGAATCTTTCCTAACTCACTATTAGAAAAACCGACTTGAATAAGATCTCTATACGTTTCAAAAGACATTTTATTATTTCCAAATATTGAAACAATTTCATCTAATATTTCAATTAATATCTTATAACTTGTATTATATTCATTTGTAATTTCAATATTATTTATAGTTTTAATCTTTTCATCTAAAATAACATTTATCTTATTTTCTATCAAAAAATTATATAATTGTTTAGTTATTTCTTCTGCTGTTTTGTTTTTAGAAATATCCTCTTTTAATTTTACCAATGGTTCTACTATTTCTTGTCTAACTAATTCAAGTTCATCTTGAACCTCATTTTTTTGTTCATAAGCAAAAGGTTTAAACCACTTATAATTTCTTATTCCCCATTTTCTACAGTAATTTTCCAACAAATAAATTTTATCAGCATCTATCTTTGTCATTCCAATCTTTAAATAATTAAATACTGATTCAAAAGACCAGTTTTTGGAAAATATTTCTAAAATAGATAAAATAAATTTTACTAAAACATTTTGGTTTAAATCCTTTTTTTCATCTATAAAAAGCGGGATATCATATTTATTAAAAACGACTTTAGCTTCTGCTTTGTAGTTTTCCAAATCTCCAGAACAAACAACTATCTCATTATATTTATAGTTATAATTTTTAACTAGTTTTAATATCTCATTAGCTACATACTCAAGTTCAGAATATGTATTATTTGCCAAAAATAATTTAATTCTCTCTAATTTTTTTTCATATGGTTTTATATATTTATGACTGCTTAACACTTCTTCTAAATATTTTAAATCTTCACTAGTCAATCTCATATTGCTGTCAAGAATTTCAACTTCATATGATATATTATTTTTTTTTGCTATTTCAATTAATCGATTTGCAAATAACTTATTAAAATAAAAAATATCACGTTCTTTATCCACAATTTCTAAACTATCTGTGGATATTGCAACATTAACACACTCTGCTTTTTTTAGTATTTTTTCAAAAACTAAAAATTCTTGTGGAGTAAAGCCTAAAAAGTCATCAATAAATACAAAAGCACCATCAAATATTTTTGAAATATCCAATTTTTCTGCTACTATGTTTAAAATATCATTTTCATCAATAAAATTTTCTTTTAATATATTATTATAGTCTTGATATATTAATTCAATGTCTTCTAGTTTTATTTTTGTAAATTTATCTTCTATGTTAGCACTTTTAACCTTCTCCATATCTACATTATGCTTCTTAAACTCTGTTATCATATTTGAGATAATTTCTATATTTTTATCAGTTTTTCCCAAATATTTCAAATTATTTTTCTCTTTGTTCAATACATCATATATTATCATAGCTTTAGATGAATTATTTAATCGTATTAAATCATCTCCACCTTCTTCAGCAAGCACTCTATCTGCCATTCTTGAAAGAGTTAAAACTTCTACATTCAATAAAGCAGATACATTTAAAAAAGCAAAGAGATTTTGCTCTGCAGCTAAATTACTTTGCTCTGGAACAATCAAGAAAACCTTTTCTTGATTAAGGTTTTCTTTTATGCTTTTATATAATTTATTTGTTTTTCCACTTCCACTTTTTCCAAGTATTAATTTTAACATTATTACCTCTAATATGATTTATTACTAATTATTGGATATGCAAATTCTCCATTAGTTACAATATATCCATCTTCTTGATGAGTTTCATAAAAAGTATCAGATCCTTTTAAGAAATATGTATATCTTAATTGATCTGTTAAAACTCCATATCCTCCAATAATAATTGGATCATCCCAAGTTACATCAATAGCATACCATTTTCCGTTGATTAAAACGTCATTCCAAGCATGGCTTTCAGTATCTCCTGAAGAATTTTGAGCTATTCCGCATACTTCTACACATGAAATACCTAAGTTATCTAAAATAAACTTAAAAGCCTTTGTATATCCATCACAAACAGCACTTTTATTAACTAATGCACCATAAATTCCATGTGATAAATCTGAATCTGATTCAGAATCATAATCTATTGTATCTATTAAATAATTATGTACTTGTTTTATTTGATTATATATATCTCCTGATAATGATGATTTAATCTTATATAAAGCTGTATTGATATTATCCTCAGCTATTAATACATCTGACCTAGAGTTAAATCCTTCTGATAAATAACTAACTCCTGAATCTGGTCCTATTGATATTTTAAAAGTAGTTCCTTTTATTGTTGTAGTAGATTCAGTAAACATATACATTTTAGTTACATCTAGATAAAACACTTCTGGATGATCTAACAAAAATGCATTTATAGCTAACTGAAATGCATTTGTTAATGTTGTTTCACCTGTTGATGATTGTAATAAATCATTAAAAGTTATGCCAAAATCAATAACATAATCTCCGTTTTTTAAGTTATCTAAATTTGCATATAATCTGCTATAAATTGTTTTTCCATATGTATCTAATTGATTGTAATAAAAGCTATTATCAGTAATATTCTCTGTCCAAATAAAATCTCCTTGTTCTTTACCATCATTTTCATGTATTATTTGAGATAATTGCTCATTTGAGTTAGTAACTTCAGGATTTACATTTTGATTTGTATTGTTATTAGTATTTAAATTTTTTATTCCTGTAGCTTCATAATCTGGATAATAGATTTGTGGAGATTCAGACCCCATAACTTCTACAGTGTTTGATAAATATGTTTTTAAGCTTATTTTTTCGGGTAATGTTATTATTCCACACAAATCCAATGATATTACTACTGTTATTACAATAATTACAAGTAATAATATCGTAAATAAAGATGATTTTCCTTTGTTCATATTTTTACCTTTCTAAATCAATTAAGATTTATATTTTTTTCTTAAGCATGTTTTAAGCACTTCTTCTATAATAAAATAAATATTGTTGAGCTAGCCCAGACAATCCTAAAAATTTTTCTTGTGCTAGTTTTGTAAGTTCATTTTTATTTACTTTGGTTTCGTCTTCATTATGAATGTATAATTCATTCATAACTCGTCTAACCCAAACATCTATAGGAAATACATCAAATCTTTTTAATCCAAATAATAAGATGCAATCAGCAACTTTTGGTCCAACTCCATCAAGTTTTAAAAGCTCTTCTCTCATTTCATTTGTATTATCTAAAGATCTAATTTTTTCTAAATCAATTTGTTTTTGCAATATCATATGAGTAGTATTAAATATCCTAATATCTCTAAATCCTGCTCCTAACTCTCTTAAATCATTTACTGAAGCTTTTGATAAACTTTGAACAGTAGGAAAAGAATAATAATCTTTTCCATTCCATTCAATTTTATTACCATATTTAAAAGAAATTTTTTCGATTATTTTTTTTATTCTAGGAATATTATTATTTGCTGAAATTATAAATGAAATAATGCATTCCCATAAATCTTGATTTAAAATTCTAATTCCACTACCAAATTCAGTACTTTGTTTTAAATGCTCATCTATTTTAGAAAGTTTTTCTTTTAATTGTGTATAATTTGTATCTAAATCAAAATAATCTCTAACAAGGTCTTTAAGATCTTGGCTTGAATTGCCGAGTAAAAACTATCTCATTTCCATTTTTTTTAACATTAATAACAGAATCACTAACTACTCCAGTATAACTCCCATCTTCTTCGATGTTCCACCTAAAGCATTGTCCACATTCGAAAATGTCTTTTAATTCAAATGATTCTTGATTAATTAATCTATATTCTTGATTGCTCATTTTATACCGCCTTTATGCTCACAATAGTATTTTATTATAAATATTTTTTTTAATCAATGGAAAATTATATTATTTATAAATTCCAATACCTCTCATATATTTAATATAACCGTTATCAATGTCATTCCAAATATTTATCTCATTTTCAAGAACAACTTTATCAAGTTTTTCTCCAGACAATTCTTCATAATTTCTAATTATATAATTTTTAAAGCTATCTGGTAATCTTCCAATAATACGAGCAATGTCAAAATATTTGTTACCAAACCCTCCAAATCCAAAATCTATTACAGAAGCAATATTATTATTGTCATCTATTATTATATTTCCTGGATTTAAATCACCATGAACTAAGCAATTATTTTCTTTTTGTGAAAACTCTTTGTATTTCCAAAATTTTTTTGCTTCATCATCTAAGTGTAATTCTATTAATTCGTCTAAGAAATCTACTAATTTTACTCCAATATTATCTATAGAAAAAATTTCATCTTTTTTATATGGAATAGTATGTAACTGATACATAAATTCTGCTATTTGTTTTGAAACTTTTTCTATTTCTTGCGTAGACATATCGTTCATTCTATTTGTTAAAGGTTCTCCTTCAACTTTTTTATGAACACTATATCCTCTTCCTTGATTTTTATATAATTTCAAATCTGCAGTATTAAAACTTGTTTTTCCTTTAATATAATCTGCAAATTGGCAATCTTTTTCAATTGTTCTTATCCAAAAATCATCTCTTGGAAATCTAAAAAAATAATTTCCTGAATTTGTTTCAACTTCATATACTATATTGGTCCACCCTGTTGAAATAAAGTTCAATCCTTTTACTTCACTATTTGGAAGACTTTCCCTAATTATTCTATCAAAATTTTCATCTAATGAAAAAAACTTTTTTATCATTTTTATGTAATCCTTATATATTATTGAAAAAAAAAAATAAATTATTATTTTAATTTTTGATTATTATGGTATTTTTAATAATATTGAATACTTTTTCTAGTTCTAACATTATATAATCAATATCAATATTTTTCAACAATTATAAACAAATTTTGTAATTTATTTAAATAAAACACTGGATTTTTGATATAAATTATGCTAATATATCTTTATGTTGAATAATTTCATTCGGGTGTCGCCAAGCGGTAAGGCATCGGACTCTGACTCCGACATTCGTTAGTTCGAATCTAACCACCCGAGCCAAAAAATAAAAATGGTAGCAAAGCTATCATTTTTATTTTTTAGTTTGTGTTGATTAGTAAGCCAAAAATATCGGCGAAACTTGTAATTGTCTTTATCTAAATCCTAACCCATACACTTCAACAGCATCTGTTATAATAATAAATGCTTTATCATCTATATTTTTAATAATGCTCTTTATTTTTATAATATTACTTCTTTTCACAACACACATAATTATAATCTTATTATTTTCAGTATAACTTCCTTTTCCATATATAAGAGTAGCTCCTCTTTGTAATTCTTTATTTATCATTTTTGAAATTTCCTGATGTTTATCAGAAATAATGTAGACCATTTTACTAAAATTTATTCCTTCAATTACTAAATCTATCATTTTACCAGATAAATATATAGCAATAAATGAATATAATCCAATTTCAAGATTTTGAAATACAATCATATTAATTCCAACTATTATAAAATCTAATACTATTATTACTTGTCCAATTTTTATTTGTGAGTTATATTTTTGTATTATATTGGCTATTAAATCTGTTCCCCCTGTTGATGCACCTTCTCTTAATATTATTGCAAGTCCAACTCCAACTAATATACCTCCGTAAATGCTTGCCAAAAAAACATCTTTAATTCCAACATTTATAAAACCAAAAAAATCAATCATTTTTGAATAAATAATAGTTGAAATTATAGTTTTAAAAAGGAATTTTCTTCCTAATTTTATAAATGACCATATAAATAGTGGAATATTTAGTAAAATAATTATTGTTCCAACTCTTACATTTAATAAATAAAACAAGACTGTAGCAATTCCAGAAAA
>JAEEGL015726166.1_pt1 | contig 70152 bp, 57 predicted proteins | sample 9134231 | NCBI WGS metagenome assembly JAEEGL01 (sample SAMN16246548, study PRJNA631951) | gut metagenome | biome: gut microbiome; feature: rumen; material: fiber-attached | host: Bos | place: Iran: Karaj | collected 2018-10
TGCCAGTCAGCATATTCGTTGTCGCTGATCCCCAGTTCTTTGGCAACTCTTTCATCACTTGCAGCCTCACCGGTCTCAGATTCGATCTTCTTGATCGCATCATCAATCTGTCTCTGCTTCTGCCGGATGGTACGCGGTATCCAATCCATCTTTCGTATCTGGTCAAGTATTGCGCCTCTGATACGCAGCGAAGCATATGTTTCAAACTTTACTGCCTTAGCTGGATCAAATTTATCTATGGCATCTATTAGACCAAAGACACCATACCCAACAAGATCGTCATACTCTACATTGTATCCCAGATACATCGAGAGTCTTCCTGCGACGACCTTGACCAGCGGTGCATATTCAACTATGATCTTTTCCCGAAGCTGTGGAGTTTTGTTTTTTGAATATTCACTCCAAAGCTTCTGTCTTCCGGCATCGTCCATCAGTAATCAACCATGAGCAAAAGATCAACCACCGGAATTATCAGAAGATAAACCGGATTCCTCCGACGCTTCTTCGGAGTCATCATCTCCGCTCTTTCCTTTTTGTATGACATTTCCATCTGCATCAACGGCTTCAGGATTTGGTAATTCTATTCTGTCAAGAAGAACCTTTACTATTTCCCCTGCTATAAGAAAAACAACAAGGCTTGACAATATGATCAAAAGTGACTGTTTGAAATCAAGCTGCTGTAAAAAAACATCTGCCGCAACTATACCGCCGCCAAGCAAAGTAATCATAGCAGGTATCGGCCTGGTTTTGAGATGTATAGGCTCAGCCTTTCTTTCAACAGGTGTGCCGGCTGAACCTTCGGCAATAAAAGATCGTCCCTCGCCGGGAGCATCTGTATCATCGACACTGGCTACATTAACGCCATCGTTTACATCATCCTCATTCATATCTTCTTAGGCGGTTTTCCAACTGCTTTTATAATGTAGTCACCTGTTTCAGGATAAAACTCTACCGTACGTCCGTAATTCAATCCGGTATCCTCTGCCCTGATAGGAATCTTCAGTTCGGCCAGCTTCTTTTTGACAGCTGCAACATTCCTGTCTCCGACTTTTACCAATGCAGAATTTTGCTGCATTGCGAACATCTGGGCTCCTCCGGCGATCTTTGCAACCATTCTGGATCTTATGGCTCCGGATTTCTCCATCTGGCGCACAAGCTCTTCTACTCCTGTATCAGCAAATTTTGCAATATTAGAATTATTCTTTATTTCTTTTGAGTCCGGCAGCATCACATGAGCAAGCCCGCCGACTTTGTTTGAAGTGTCCCTTATCGCTACTCCGACACATGAACCAAGTCCCAGCGTTGTGATACTGTTTGGGCTGATGCAAAGCTTCAGGTCAGCCATGCCTACTTTTATCATTTCAGCCATAAATAAACTCCTGAAATCAATCTTATTGCATTACTCCAAGTGCCTTTAAAAGTTTAGTATATGAAGGAAGATCGGGAACCAGAACAAAGTATCCGTTCAATTCAGTATCCTCGGAAAACGAGGTCTGTATCAAGAGCATCTGGTCGCCTACCATACCAAACTCAATGGCAGGAACAGAAAGAAGTGCCTCTGCCATATCAACCGCAAGTGAAGGAACAGATTCAATGATCTTCAGGTTAGTGAGCATTGAAAGGGAATTCAGATAACTTCCCACGATGATATTTCCTATCTCACTAAGAGCTGACTGTTCAATCTCATTGAAAGGCTGCCCTTCCACAAAATCGCCTGCCGTGGTTCCCATGAGCTTTGCCACTAGCTCATGAGCGGATTTCTCTTCGAGGAGGAACATGATGGATCCGGTGATATCTCCCGAGATTGAAAGATAAATGCCCGCCATGATCTGTTCCTCACCGCCCATCGTCTCGCCCATCTGACTGAATTCTACAAGCGCAACTTTTGGAACTGTCATATCTACTTTTGTATTAAGCATTGTGGCAAGAGCTGTAGCTGCATTTCCTGCGCCGATATTTCCTATCTCACGCAGAACATCATAATACATAGCATCTACATTGTTAAGATCAAGTTCTGCCATAAAACCTCCTTATGCCTGTTCCTTCTCCCCTATGACTGTCGCCAGATTAAGGATTGAAACAAGTCCTCTTTCAGTCTTTCCAACATAAGTAATATAACCGTTGGCTTCTTCTTTTTTCTCTCCGGTCACTTTTTCTATCTGTGAATCATAAATATCCATAACCTGCTCAACTTCATCGACTATGATGCCTATGGCAGCCTGCGGATCAACTTTGACTATTATGATCCTTGTGTTACCGGTATAGTCAATCTCTGGCATCTCAAACTTAAGCCTGAGACTCATTACCGGTATGACTTCTCCTCTAAGATTGATGACTCCTTTGAAGAAGTCCTGTACATTCGGAACCCTTCTGATAGAGGGGACCCTGACAATATTATCAATGTAATTTATGTCTATACCATAGTGCTCTATACCCAGATTCACTACGATATACTGAGTAGCTTTATCCTCAACATACTTTTCTAATTCATCCATACTTATCCCTCCATTATTCGTCTTATGGGATGCATAACGTTATGCAAATCTATGCTTTGCTGCAAACTGTTGCTTTGCTGTGAACACTGTGTCAGATCAAAGCATTGGCATCAATGATGAGGGCAACCTCGCCATCACCGAGTATCGTTGCGCCGCTGATGATCCTGTCATTGTTGATATACTTTCCGAGGGACTTGATAACTATCTCCTGCTGTCCGATAAGTTCATCAACAACGAGTCCGGCCTGTGAATCGCCTTTCTTTGCAATGACAACGATCATATCTTCACTCTGCTTGGAATTATCAAAACCTAAAAGCTCTGAAAGCCGTACGATAGGAATGACCGTACCACGCAGCTGTATCACTTCTTTTCCCTGTACCAGCTTTACATCCGATGAAGGGATATTCTCGATCGTAGTAATGGAATCAAGGGATATAGCATATTTTTCATCTCCTATGATAACCATGAGAGCCTGAATGATCGCAAGCGTAAGAGGAAGCCTTATGATCCAGGTGCTCCCTTCTCCAAGCTTTGTCTTGACAGAAACATCACCGCCCAGGGACTCTATATTGCTCTTAACAACATCGAGTCCGACTCCTCTTCCTGAGATATCTGTGACTTTCTTTGCCATGGAAAAACCGGGATCAAAGAGATAATCTATTACTTCTTTGTCTGTAAACTGAGCGGCTGTATCCTCTGATGCGAGTCCGCGCTCAACGATCTTTGATCTGACAGCCTCTACATCAATGCCTTTTCCGTCATCTCCTACTTCTATAACGACTGAGTTGCCGTCCTGGAATGCATTCAGGAATATCGTGCCCATTTCCGGCTTTCCGTTTGCCGCTCTCTCGTCCGGATGCTCAAGGCCATGATCAGCACTGTTCCTGATGAGATGCATAAGGGGATCGCCTATCTCATCCACAACGGTTCTGTCCAGTTCTGTCTCTTCACCGGTAATGGTAAGCTGCATCTTCTTGTCGAGTTTCTTTTCAAGATCGCGTACCATACGCGGGAATTTCTGAACGGCGCTTTCGATAGGCACCATTCTCACCTTCATGACAGCTTCATGAAGATTTGTCGTGACGCTCTCAAGATATTCTACCTGCTCATTAAGAGCCTGGTTCGATGTGTCGCTGCTGTCTGCTGCGGATACGATCGTGTTCTTTGCGATGATAAGCTCGGATACAAGATTCATAAGAGAATCGAGCTTTTCAATATCGACCCTTATAGTCTTGGAGATCACAGGCTTTTTAGCTGCGGGAGCCTTTGAAGCCTGCGCCTGTTTTGCTGCAGGTGCGGTTTCTTTCTTGACAGAAGGAGCTGTTTCTTCCTTAACAGGTGCTTCAGCTTCTTCTTTTGCAGTATCTGGCTGTTCTGCCGTCGTTTCTTCAGGAGTCGCTTCTGCCTTGGCTCCTCCTGCTCCGATAGAATCAATACCGGCTTCGGTAAATTCCTCACCGACAACCTCTGCTATTTCTGATACTGCAAGCATAGCCTCTTTGGCTTTTTCCAGTTCTTCATCACATATGGTAAACAGGCTGAAATTGAATTCGAATTTCTCATCTTCAATATCCTGTGTTGAAGGATCTGTAGCAACTATATCTCCCATGTCTTCAAGTGCTTTTATGACAAGAAAAGCCCTGGCTGCTTTGAGAAGACAGGTTTCTTCGATATATACAGTAAATCCAAGCGCGTGTTTGCCGCCTGCTATGGCGTCTTTCATGACATCCTTTGCGGAATCGTCAAGCTTCATGCCCCTGTATTTAGCCTTTTCATCGGACGCGCTGTTATCCGTCGGAGTTTCAGCAGGAGCTTCTTCTGTTTTCTTCTCTTTCTTTTCAGGCGCTACTGCTGGAGCATCTCCTTTTCCTGTTGCGGCATTTCGGATACGGTTTATCTCATTTATGATGTTCTCATTGTCATCGTCGCCCTCATCGGTCGATTCCTGAATGGAATTCACATATCCCTCGATAGCATCAAGCGCCTGGAACAGAACATCCATGAGTTCACTGGTAACAGTCATGGATCCGGCCCTTACATCAGAAAAACAGTCCTCCATATCATGTGTGAGATGCTGGAGTCTTTTGTAGCCCATGGTGCCGGCCATTCCTTTTAATGAGTGCGCCGCCCTGAAGATCTCATTTATAGCATCCTGATTCTCCGGTTCCTGTTCAAGGATCATCATCTGATCCGACAGAACCTGGATATGCTCCCTGGCTTCATCCAGGAAAATACCTAGATACTGACTTACATCCATTTGAAACCCTCCTCTATTATCTGGTCCCTACTTCTTTTTTGATGGCTTCTGAAATCTTATCAAGCGGAAGCACTTCGTTAACAAGTCCTGACTGTGCGATCGCTTTTGGCATTCCATAGACTGCACAGGTGCTTTCATCCTGAGATATGACGTGGATTTTTTTGCCCTTTTCGAGGTTCTTTATCCCTTCCGTACCGTCCATGCCCATTCCTGTAAGAACTACACAGCAGACTTCTGCATATTCGGTATCAAGCAATGACTCGTACATGTAGTTCGCACACGGTTTTACACCTTCTCTGTGAGGCTCGTCACTGAAATATATCCTTACATTTGAGCCAGACTTTGAGACTTTCATATGCTTGCCTCCCGGAGCTATATATACTTTCCCCTTCTCCAGAAGATCACCTTCCTCAGCTTCTTTCACTGAAATATCTCCAAGCGAATCAAGTCTTTCGGCTAATGATGTTGTAAATCCCGGAGGCATATGCTGTACAAGTATTACCGGGGCATTCAGATTCACAGGTAAATGCGGAATAACCGAATGTAATGCCTTGGGTCCTCCTGTAGAACTCGCTATGGCTACTATTTTTTCGCCGATAACCTTTTCAGAAGGTCTTAACGTAACCGTGCCGGCTCCCCTAACGGCTGTAGTCGGTGCAGGAGTAGTCTTAAGGGATGAGGCTGTAAAATGATGTCCTCCGGCCTGGGCTACAACTTCAAGGATTCCGAGAAAACGCTGTGCAAAATCTTCTCCTGAAGTCTCTCTGTACTTATCTGGCTTCTTGATGAAGTCAATAGCGCCGAGATCAAGAGCTTCTATAGTCTGTGATGTTCCTTCACCTGTAGTGGTCGAAAACATCATGACTCTTTCCTTCAGTCCCTCTTTCTTGAGCTGTCTTAAAAACTCAAGTCCGTCCATGACCGGCATATATACGTCAAGGACTATCGCATCGTATTTATTCTTTTTTACCTTTTCCAGAGCTTCCTCGCCATTGCGGCAAGTATCCGGTGAGTCATATCTGCCATCTTTTTTTATTATATCACAGGCGAGCTTTCTCATGAGTGCAGAATCATCCACAACCAGTATTTTTTTACCCATTTTTACCTCCAAAGCCTATTTTATAGGCTATTCTATAATCCCACTGGCCTTTCTTCTTATCTTTCGCTCCTCTTCAAATATATATCTTATAATGCCTTCCCTGTCTTTATCCCTGATATTTACAAACTGTACGTGATTTTTATATTCCCCGGCCCTTCCTTCTATTTCTTCGGATATGATGATCTTTCCTATAACCGAATATTCGGTAAACTTCCCACTTAAGTTCAGCGAAAACACAAAAAGCACCTTTGATTCTCTTTCGAACTGTTTATCTGAAATGAATTTCGCTCCTCCTCCGCTGATGTCAACTATGACGCCGTCTTCCAAAGTAAGGTCCGTATTAATGAACCTTACATCATTACCTCCGATCTCCTCAAGTTCTTTTAGCTCTTTATCACCGACTTCCCGGCATTTCATGTTTAATATGCAGTTCAGCCTGTAATACTCCCTTCGTTGAAATTTCCGGAGAGGCGAAGTCAGTTCCATTGTAAGGACAAACATATTATTTGATTTATATCTGTCCGTGATCCTTCCATAACATTGATAAAGGCCTTTTCCCGAATAGAAGCACAGATCATAATCATCTCCGATCTCCAAAAGAACGATATGGCCGTCAACGAACGGCATATTGACCTTGATCTCGTCCTCTGAAAGGATGTCATACACCCTTGTTGAATAGGTTTTCCTTTCTATTATCCCTGCTTTAGTGATTTTCTGTTCGCTTTTTACTTCAGTAAGATCCACCTTGTCACCGGGGATCACATGATCTGTCAACATATGTTCTAGTACCTTCCCCTTATCATATTTGCAAAAAAGCCGGCCATTCCGGATCTGAACCCCTGCTTTTCATGAGGTATGTCCATGAGAGTCTTTGCGATATCATCAAAAGCCCTGGCAGAGCGGGCATTCATATTTGAAATACATACCGGACTCTGCTGCATGACGGCCTTTGATAGCTCCGCATCTTCTGGTATCGCTCCAAGGTATGACATATCAAGATGAAGATACCGCTGGACTACTGCATTCAGCTTTTTATATAATACCTCACCTTCCTTTGAATCTGAAACCTTATTTGATATTACTTTTATCTGGCTTACCTCAGAATTGAATCTGGGATTTCTCTTTAGGGCTTTCAGTAATGAATATGAGTCAGTGATCGATGTAGGCTCGGGGGTTGTTACCAGAAGTATCTCACCCGATGCGACCAGGAATTCTATTACGGAATTAGAAATACCCGCGCCTGTATCAATGATTATCACGTCAGAGATACTGTCAAGATCCGAAAGCTGCGTCACAAGATAATTAATATAGTTCTGACCAAGATTCGACAGTCCCGCGATCCCGCTTCCACCGGAAATAAAACCTATATCCATAGGCCCCCAGGTTATCACGTCTCGTATGCTTTTACCCTGATATATAAGATCGGCAAGGTTGTTTTTGGGAACTGTGCCGAACATTACTTCTATATTGGCAAGACCGAAATCAGCATCAAAAATGATCACTCTCTGAGCCATTTTTTTGAACTGGACGGCAAGATTGATAGATACGTTCGATTTGCCTACTCCTCCCTTGCCGCTTGTAACAGTGATGACCCTCGCAGCATGTGCCGGAGCTACCTGATTCTGTTTTATTATTGTTCTGAGTCTTGTCGCCTGATCCATAGTCAACCTCCCAATATGGATCTTACAATACTCTGAGGATTAAATGCCTCGATATCATCCGGTACATCCTGTCCGTCAGTTACGTAAGAGATCTCGGCTCCGGTATATATCCTTATATTATATATGTTTCCGAAGCTTGAAGTTTCATCGAGCTTGGTAAATACAAGCTTGTAATTATCCATTTCTTTATATATATCGCAGATGTTCTTAAGGTCCCTGTATTTTGTTGTAACCGAAAGAACAAGATATGTTTCTATATCTGTGATCTCTTTTGCCGAATCAAGTATCTGCTTCATTTCATCACGTTTTTCGACATCTTTAGGGGAATATCCCGCTGTGTCCACAAAGATATAATCCTGTTCCTTAAACTCTTCCAGAGATGACTTCAGATCATCAGCCGTATATACTACCCGGAATGGCACATCCATGATCTCCGCATAGGTCCTGAGCTGTTCTGCAGCTTTTATTCTGTAGGTATCCGAAGTGACCAGGGCTACTTTCTTTTTCTGATTTACTGAAAAATCAGAAGCGAGCTTTGCGATCGTCGTAGTCTTTCCTACTCCCGTAGGACCTATAAACACAATTACCTTGGGCCCTTCTACAGAAGCGGTAATGCCGTCGCTTACGCCAAATTTCAATATGAGCTTCTGATATATGTTTGATAAAAGATAGTCTATGGTTACACCGGGCTTTGACAGTTTTTCTATTTCTTCTATAAGATCATTTGCGTATTTCTCATCAACCTCATTATTGATAAGGGTTGTATATATGAGCTTAATAAAGCTCATTATCTCTTTGTTTCCGCTGTTTTTGCTGTCGGCAGATGTTTTTTCAGCATCTTCAGCCATAACAGTCTTCAGCTGCTGCTCTATGAGCTCATGCAGATTATCTATTTTATCCGAACTTCTCCGTTTAGGCGTCTCATCCTTTCCCGCCTTAAGTTCGGGATGAAGCTTTTCATATTCTTCATCGGTCAGAACATCTTTATATTTTGATATTTTTTTCTGTGCAGAAGAAGGATGGCTATTTTCAGTCTGAGAAGAAACTGTAACAGGCTTTTCCGGTACAGTCTCTTTTTTTACTGAACTGATACCGGCTGCCTGTGATACGGCTGCGCCTAAATCACTTTTTTCTTCTTCAATCGCAGCTGTAACCTCAACGAACGGCTTGGAAAACAGTCCGGCCAGTCCCTTTTTTTTGGACTTTTTCACATTCATTATGACAGCCTGAGCTCCAAGCTCAGCCTGTGCCGCTTTTACCGCCTCGTCTTCAGTTTTCCCGGTAAACTTCTTAATTATCATCTTTAATATCTGTTAACAAGTGATCATAACAACACTTTGTAATTCAACATCCGTTTCTATCTCATTATACGATAACACGACAAGTTCATCAAAATAGTCCTGCGTCAGCTTCTTGAAATAGATACGGACTATAGGAGATGTCACTACTATTTCATTTCTTCCCAGATCATCAAGCTGTCTGACGGCATCCTCCGTCGCAGCAATGATAGCCTTTGTCCTGGCAGGATCAAGAGTGATATATGATCCCGTTTCGGTCTGTTTTACGGAATTCATTATCTCCTGCTCGATCTTGGGATCCAATGTTACAACCTGAGTCATATCTCCGGGATCAAAATATCTTGCGCTTATTGCCCTCTTCAGCGCTTGCCTTACATACTCAGTTAACACATCCGTATCTCTCGTAGTAGCTGCATAATCTGCCAGAGTTTCAAATATCGTAAGAAGATCCCTTATGGATACGCCTTCTTCAAGCAGATTCTGCAAAACCTTCTGTACTTCTCCTAGACCCAGCAGTTTAGGTGTAAGCTCTTCTACAACAGAAGGATTCGATTCTTTCAAATTGTCTATAAGATTTTGCGTATCCTGTCGTGTAAGCAGCTCTGCAATATGCGTCCTTATAACTTCCGTCAGATGTGTAGCGATGATCGAAGGAGGATCAACGACCGTATATCCCATTGATTCGGCGCGTTCACGCTGTCCTTCTGTGATCCAGATAGCCGGAAGATGGAAAGAGGGCTCCTCTGTCCTGATCCCGGTTATTTCTTCTTCAACATATCCCGGATTCATTGCCATATAATGATCGAACATTATCTCACCGTCAGCAACCTGGACTCCTTTTATCTTTATAATGTACTGGTTCGGATTGAGCTGTATGTTATCCCTCAATCTTATGATAGGCACCACGGTTCCCATTTCAAGCGCGATCTGTCTTCTTATCATTACGACCCTGTCAAGCAGGTCGCCGCCCTGATTGACGTCAGCAAGCGGGATTATCCCATAGCCGAATTCCAGCTCTATAGGATCTACCGACAAGAGCGAAACTACATTTTCCGGCTTCCTTATCTCCTCCGCGGAAACTTCTTCCTCCTGTACTGCGGTTTCAACTTTCTGAACCTCCAGCTGGTTTTGGATCATCCTGCCGCCCACTAGGAACAAGGAACCTATGATAGTAAATATCACAACATTCAAAGGCGTAACGACACCCAGGAATACTATCACGCCGCCTGCAAGATACATGACTTTCGGCACGCCGAAAAGCTGCTTCACGAGATCCGGACCGAAATCTGCTTCCTTTCCGCCCTTGGTGACAAGGATACCTGTAGCAAGAGAGATAAGCAGGGAAGGTATAGCCGAAACAAGTCCGTCACCTATGGTAAGTATGGTATATGTTGAAAGAGCTTCCCCGAAGGTATCCCCTCTTCTTAAGACCCCCATGGCTATCCCGCCGACGACATTGATACCGGTGATAAGAAGACCTGCAGTAGAATCTCCTTTGACATACTTAACAGCACCGTCCATGGCTCCGAAAAACGAAGACTCCTGCTGTATCTTATCCCTTCTTTTCTTTGCCTCCGCATCATCAATGGCTCCGGTATTAAGGTCGGCATCTATCGCCATCTGTTTACCGGGCATGGCATCAAGCGTGAACCTTGCCGTTACTTCTGACACACGTTCCGAACCCTTGTTTATAACGACAAATTGAACGATTATAAGGATAATGTATACTATTGTTCCTATTATCAGGTCGTTGCCGCCGACGAACTGTCCGAATGTCCTGACAACATTTCCCGGATCTCCGGTAGACAGGATAAGCTTTGTCGAGGAAACGTTCAATGATATCCTGAATATTGTAGTAAAAAGCAATACCGTAGGATAAAACGACATCTCAAGCACTTCATTCACAAATAAAGAATTAAATAGGATGGCAAATGCTACAGCCATATTAAGCGCAAGCATGACATCCAGCAGGGTGTTCGGCATCGGAACGATAAGGAACACAAAAGCAAAGAGCAGATATAAAGCTACTCCCAGATCTTGGATCGATATGACTCTTTTTTTGGTTCCGGCTGCGGTATCCATCTGTTAAGCCATCTTCCTTTGACTTGTTTTCCTGTCTCTTATATTGTATACAAAAGCGAGCACCTCTGCAACTGACTGATACAGTTCAGGTGGAATCAGACCGCCTATATCCACATTATGATAAAGCATTCTGGCAAGAGGTTTATTCTCGACTATCTCCACGCCGGCCTCTTTAGCTTCTTCCTTTATCTTCTGAGCCAGAAAATCCTGTCCTTTCGCAACTACATAAGGCGCATCGGCAATATCGGTATCATATTTAAGCGCTACCGCAAAATGAGTAGGGTTAGTGATGACTACATCCGCTTCAGGAACGGCCTGCATCATACGCCGCCTCGAGGCTTCCATCATTTTCTGTTTGATCTTTCCTTTTATCTGCGGATCTCCTTCTGAATTCTTGTATTCATCCTTTACTTCCTGCTTTGTCATCATCATATCCTTATGGAATTTGCGCCTCTGATAGATAAGGTCAAGGATGGAAACGATCAGATATATTATACTGATCCTGAAGCCTAGATCTATGACTATCTTGCATACCTGACCGACACCGGTATTTATCTGCATGTCATAAAAAAGAGATACCAGACCGCCCATCCCCTGTATATAATTCCATACCACGCCGAAAATGACGGCAAGCTTCGCTATGGCCATTCCCAGATCGACCAGTTTCTTCGTCGAAAAGATCTTCTTTACCCCGCTTACGGGATTCAGCTTGCTGAATTTAGGCTTTAAGGGCTTAAAGGTGACCTTCCATTTTACCTGGGGGACATTTGTTACGAAAACAATGAAAACCCCTACCATAAAAATCGGCAGTAAAAGGATTATGATACGGATCATAACGAACCTGAGTATCTTTACGAAATCATAGGTAGAAACATACCCGTCTATCAATACAGTATATTCAGGAATGATCCCATAGATATATTTAAATATATTAAGGAAATTCTCTCCGATAAACAATCCTGCAAATCTCAGGGTAAGGAACATTGCCGCAAGGGAAACCGCATTGCAAAGCTCCTGGCTCTTCGCGACCTGACCGTCATTTCTTGCGTCGTTCAGTTTTTTGCTTGTAGGTTCCTCGGTTTTTTCACCGCCGGGACCGTCATCAGCAAAAAACTGCAGATCGAGCGGGATCAACGCATCTGTATCATAGTAATCTATATGACGATTTAAGCTATAATATAAACAGGCTGTCATCCTGCGGACATTCCTCCGGAAAAATTCTGAAACATAACCTTCATCTCCGAAAAAATAAAATCAGATATTGAAGGAAGCATTCCGATAGTAATAAACAATGCACCAAGACCGACCAGGATCTTCAGCTGCATTCCTACCGAAAACATATTCATCTGCGGGGCAATCTTGGCCATGATGCCAAGGACGGCATTGAGGAGCAGCATAACGCCGAAAATGGGCAGAAATATCCTGAAGCCGATAACTACATAATCTGTCATGAAAGCCGTCATGGATATAAACAGGCTGTCTGTGTCAAAAACGATCCGTCCGGTAGGAATCAGCTCATAGCTGTCAACAAATGCACGCAGGATCCACTGGTACATATCCGTCACGCATAATATCAATAGAATTGAATACTGATACAGCGTCCCGGTGAAACCCACATTGATCCTGGTGACCGGATCAAAAAAACTGACCATGGACAATCCTATGTCCATATCTGAAAGGGTTCCGACAAACTGCATGATATACATACAAAGATTTGTAGAAAAACCCAACAGTATGCCGGCTATCGCTTCCTTTATCACAAGCGTTGCATACCCTACAACCGTACTGTACTGCAAAACATAATGCGGTACGACAAATCTGTACAAAAGAAAAGCCAGTACCAGCGAAAAAACGACCTTTACTCTTCTGGGCACATTATTGGTAGAGAAGAAAGGTGCTGCAAACACAAAACAGGAAACCCTAGTTACCACCAATAAATAAAACTCAAGATCCTGTATTGAAAATGAATAGTTTATCATACAAAACTATTTCACATATAATGTGAAATCACTCCAGAGCTTTGTCATCAGTCCCACGATATTGTTCAGCATCCAATGTCCCAACAGCATGATCATGGCAAAGATCGATAAGACTTTGGGAACAAATGTAAGTGTCTGCTCCTGAATACTTGTCACGGTCTGGAAAATGGAAATTGCAAGACCGACAATCAGCGAGGTAAGGAGCAGCGGCGCTGCAGTGATAATGATCACATATAAAGTTTCGGTAGTAATCTGTGTAACGGCAGATATATCCATAACACCTCCAGGAAGTCCTGCTTAATAAAAAGTCTTAACCAGCGACCCTATCACCAGGTTCCAGCCGTCAGCCAGAACAAATAACAAAATCTTAAACGGCATTGATACCGTAGTAGGCGGCAGCATCATCATTCCCATACTCATAAGGGTGGAGGCCACAACCATATCTATAACGATAAAAGGTATATAGATTAAGAACCCTATAATAAAAGCTGTCCTCAGCTCAGATATCAAAAAAGAAGGTATGAGTACAGCATTAGGGATATCATCTATGCCCTCCACATCTTCTATCTGTGCGATATCAAGAAAAAGCCTTACATCCCGCATCTGTGTCTGTCCATACATGAACTCACGCAAAGGAGCCATTCCCGTCTCAAAAAACTCCTGCTGTGTCATTTCACCTTTTTCAAAAGGCTGGACAGCATTAACATTTATTTCATTTATCGTGGGCTGCATTATAAAAAAAGTCAAAAATAATGCCAACCCCACTAAAACCTGATTAGGCGGCGCGGTCTGTGTACCTACAGCCGCCCTCACGAAATGCAGGACCACCAGTATTCTGGTGAAGGAGGTCAACATTATGAGAAGGAGCGGAGCAAGTGCCACAAGAGTCAGGATAAGAAGTATCCTGAGTGCGCCACTTAAGTTTCCGTTACCATCAGTATATGTAATATTTAAGTTGTTGCCGACATTGAGTTCACGCAGATCCGATCTGTCATCCGATGCGCCGGGCTCATCTATGACGGTGCTGGCGTCATAGCCGTCCCTGAGCATGCCTATATTATCGTACTGAACGGACCTCTCCCCGGGCGTCTCATCCAGTGTCTGGGTAGATGCGCCCCCAATATCCCTGTTTGTAGCAATGTCGTTATTGGCATAGGCAAATACAGGAAACACAAAAGTGAACACAATAAGAATCGGCAGAAGAAATAATCTTCTAAGCCTTTGTATTCTCATTTTTTCCCAATCTGGCCTTGGCCTTCTCCATAAGCTCTTTGAAGTCATAAGTCATTCCGGCAGATGCCTGTCTTTGGATTATGGTATCTTCCGGAATGTCGCATAAATACGTTATCTCATCCTTTCCTATGCCTACGGCAATGTACTTGGATGCAGTCCGTACAATGGCTATATACTTCGATGGAGCCACTTTAGCAGAATCAATTATCTCTATATTCCCCGTTGATACCTTGTTTTTTGCATATCCCCCCACAAATCTCGTGGTAAAATAAGTAATCGCAAGAACAAGGGCAAATATAGCAAGGACAGTGACCAGCTGGATGTAGCCGTCAAAGCCCAATCATCCCACTACTTTCTTTACAGCCTCCAAGACTCTTTCTGCCTGGAAAGGCTTAACAATGAAATCCTTGGCTCCGGCCTGGATAGCTTCGATAACCATAGCCTGCTGACCCATTGCAGAGCACATGATAACAAGTGCAGCAGGATCAGAGCCCTTGATCGCCTTAAGAGCCTGTATCCCATCCATCTCAGGCATAGTGATGTCCATGAGCACGAGATCCGGCTTGAGCTCATTGTACTTCTCTACGGCCTTCGCACCGTTCTCTGCCTCTCCGGCGACATTGTAGCCGTTCTTTGAGAGAATGTCCTTGATCATCATTCTCATGAACGCTGCATCATCACAGATCAGAATGTTCTTTGCCATAACTTTGTTAACTCCTTATTTAATAATTTCAGTTACCCTTACTCCAAAACTCTCGTCGATAACGACGACCTCACCTTTTGCAACATTCTTGCCGTTTACCAGTACATCTATAGGTTCCCCGGCTATCTTGTCCAGCTCTATGATAGTACCCGGTGAGAAGTCTAGTATATCATTAATTGACTTTCTTGTCCTGCCCAACTCTACAGTAACTTCAAGCGGAACATCCTTTATCAGCTCAATATTCTCCTGCGGCTGCATCGGATTGATGTCATTGGAGAATGTAGCAAACTGTGCCTGCTGTACATTTACGGGAGCTCCCATGGGCTGTCCGTAACCCATCTGCGGAGGCGGCGCCCCGTAGCCCATCTGAGGCTGTCCGTAACCCATCTGCGGAGGCGGCGCCTGCTGAGCATAACCCATTTGTGGAGGCGGCGCTGCTGCCATACCGGGATCCGGAGCTGCAGGTGCAGGCGGAGGCGGCGGTGCAGGTGCGGGTTCAGGTTCGGGCGGCGGTGCTGCTCCCGATGTAGCCTCCTGACTTCCTATAAAGTGATCGTATAATTCCTTGGCAAAGCTTGTCGGATACAGCTGCATGATCGTGGAGTCTACCAGATCTCCTATCTGCATCCTGAAAGCTATCTTTACAAATCTTCCTGTCAGAAACTCTGCATAGTCAGCCGGATCTCCGGTAGTCAGATCAACCAAGGACGCCTCAGGCGGTGAGATATCGATCATCCTGCCTAACATTGAGGACAGTGACGTTGCAGAAGATCCCATCATCTGGTTCATTGCCTCGGATATTGCGGAAAGATGAAGCTCTCCAAGCTCATCACTTGTGTTGGTGCCATCACCGCCCATCATAAGATCAGTAATGATCTTTACATCATCTTCTCTTAAGATGAGCATATTATATCCGTCAAGACCGGCTTTATAATGTATCTGAATAAATACGCACGGCTTTTCGTAGTTTTCTACTATATCTCCCCAGGTAGACATCGTGACCTCAGGGGTCGTAATGTCAACCTTACGGTTTACAAGAGAGTACAAAGTCGTAGCCGATGTACCCATGCTGATATTTGCTACTTCGCCGATCGCATCCTTCTCGAACTCAGTAAGCTCATCATCACTGCCTCCGCCTGCAGGCATTGTCTCCGCAGCAATCCCTCCTGAATCTGCGGCACCCGAGGAGGCATCGGTATCTCCGTCTGCGGCCATACCGGAAAGCAATGCATTTATTTCGTCCTGCGACAGCATTCCGTCCAAAGCCTATTCCTCCTCTCTGATTATCTCGGTAACCCTGACGGCATAGGATTTCTTTGTAGCGCCCGGCAGAGCCTTAAATTTCCTGATATTACCCACGAAAATATCCATCTCTTCATCCACTTTGGATGATAATCTGATGACATCTCCTATCTGAAGATTAACAAAGTCCAAAACACTTATGGAACTGTCTCCCAGCTTTGCAATGATAGGCACGCTTACATGCTGTATCATATCCTGCATGTGCTCTGTATAGTCCTCGTCAGATGAATCCTGCATCGTCGAGAACCAGAACTTTGTATTCAACTTATCCATGATAGACTCTAATGTGAAATATGGCAAGCACACATTCATGAGTCCTTCTACTTCGCCTATCCTGATATTAAGTGTTACGATCGCGATCATTTCGGTCGGTGCGATGATCTGCGCAAACTGCGGATTAGTTTCGACCCTCTCAAGCACAGGATTAAGATCCAATACGTTTTTCCAAGGTTCGCGGAGCAATGATATGCATACTGCCATCATTTTTTCCACAAGGGACATCTCGATTTCAGAGAAATCCCTGCTTTTGTCAAGAGTATCACCTTGTCCGCCCAGCAGACGGTCTACCATCGCAAATCCCAGGTTTGATCCAAGCTCTACCATTATATTGCCGTTCAACGGCTGAAAACTCACAATTCCCAAAATGACAGGATTCGCAAGCGAATTGGTAAACTCAGAGAAAGTTAATGCTTCTGAGTTTACGACATTAACCTGGCAGCTTTTCCTGAGGTATACGGGAAGATTGGTCGAAACAAGCCTTCCGTAATGCTCAAATATAATCTCTAATGTACGGAGATGCTCTTTCGAAAACTTGGCAGGCCTCTTGAAATCGTATTCCTTGACCGACTTCCCGGCATCTTCCTTTATATCCTCAGCATCGATCTCGCCGCTGCTTATAGCCTTTAAGAGATTATCTATTTCATCCTGGGACAGGACGTCTCCCATATGCTAACTGCCCCCTTAACTACTTGAATTATTTATTAAAACAACCTGTCCGCATCCGGCAGATAGTTACTGCACTATATAGCCGCTGAATGCTACCTGATATATAAATGTCGAACCAAAAAGTTCCTGAAGGCTTTCAAGACATGCGTCCTGTAATCCGGTCTGTCCCAATGCCTGCACATCCTCATATGTATAACGTCCGATAGTCTCTGAAAGGGCGTTAAGTATCAGCGACTTCCTGGTCTCCAATATATCCGTGCCATAAGTCTCATAGTCTTCATTAGTAGTATCCATAAGAATGGCTACAGTACATACTACATAATGATCTTTTCCGTCCTCGCCTTTCTTAAGCTGGAAGGTCTGCTGTTCATCTATTGTTGCCGTAGCTGTATCAGCAAGGGAAACATTTCTTGAGTTACCGTTTGTCGATCCTTCAGGAGAAGTTCCTGCAGTATCCAGCTTTATCGCTCCGGCAACCTGATCCATAAGAGCTATCGACTTCTTGTTTGCAGGGATCACTGTAAACATCATGATAGCAGTCATTGCTATATTTACTACAAGCAGCGCCAAAATAATGACGCTTATCATATTCTTTTTCACCTTCGGCTCCTTTCGGTTTCAAAGCCTATGAAACGTCGCTCAATTGATTATAAATCCTTATTTCAACACGCCGGTTCAGCTGTCTGCCTTCCGGTGTGCCATTATCCGCGATAGGTACATAAGCGCCTCTGCCTGTATGTTTTATCATGGCAGGATCAAGCTCCGCGTTGTCCCGCAAATATTCAAAGACACTGAGCGCTCTTGCATCAGACAATTCATCATTATTCTTAAATTGTGAATTGCTGATGGGAACATTATCCGTATGTCCCTCTATTTCTATAGTCCCTCCGGCATAAGCTTCAAGTATCTTTGCAACTTTACCCAAGGTCACCTCTGCACTGTCTTTTATTTTAGCACTTCCGGAGTCAAATAACAATGAGCCGTTCATGGTAAGGCTTACGTACTGGCTTGTAAAATCAATATCTATCTGTTTAGCCAGATCTTCCTCATTTACCGACTCTTCTATCCTCTCGGCAAGCTCTTCGGAAGCCTTGGTACCGGATTCTTCAAGCTTTTGTTTTGCTTCTTCGTCGGATATCTGTGAAAGATTGGGCTGATCGGCGCTTTTGCTCTGATCCGCCTGCTGATCGCTGTTATCAGATGCCTGACCGCTTTCATCGCCGTCCGCCAGATCCTCCTTGGAAAAGTCTGCGGACTCAAAGGTTTCCTCTCCCATTCCTTCTTCGTTAAAATCTTTATTGTCGGAATTTCCCGTGGTGTTCTTTCCCATGGATGTAACCATTTCCGACACATTGGAGAGCTGTGATACACCATTGCCTATGGCATCGCCTTCGCCTACGGAATTTCCGCCCGGGTCAAATATCGAAAAAGCCTTCGACATTGATGCAGCTATCGCCTCAAATTTATCGACATCCGTGCTGGAGAATGCGTAAAGAAGCACAAAGAAACACAACAGGAGATTCATCAGATCTCCGAATGTCGCGGTCCAGGCAGGGGCGCCCTTTGGGGGTTCTTCAGGTGGAGCCTGTCTTGCCATCAGCCTTCTCCTCCGCCTTCACCGCCGCCGCCTTCGGCGCTCAATGCTGCCCTCTCGGAAGGTGAAATAAACGATTTTAGTTTTTCTTCTATAACCCTGGGGTTCTCTCCGGCCTGTATTGAAAGAAGTCCTTCTACCATTATTCCCTTGACGGCCATTTCTGAAGAATTCTTTCTCTTAAGTTTGTTCGCAACCGGGGAGCATATCCAGTTTGCAACAAGAGATCCGTAGAATGTTGTAACCAACGCCACAGCCATAGCAGGACCAAGAGCCGCCATGTCTGACAGGTTCTTAAGCATGTTTATAAGTCCGATAAGTGTTCCGATCATTCCCCATGCAGGTCCCATGCCTCCGAGATCCTCCCAGAAGGATGCATTTTCCTTATGTCTTCCTTCTATACCGGTCATCTCGGTCTCCATGATAGCCCTGACAAGATCTGGATCTGTTCCGTCTACTACGAGCATGATTCCTTTTTTCAGGAATTCGTCATCTATGTTCGATGCCGCTTCTTCAAGGGAAAGCAGCCCTTCTTTTCTTGCGACGTTAGATAGATCTATTATCTGTTTGATCACGGAACCCGGATCGGACTTTTCCAGACTGAATATCTGCTTGATAGACTTCAGTCCCGTCAGGAAACTCGGTATCGTATTCATGGCAAAGATACACATGATGGTACCGCCGATCGTGATGATGATTGAGTCCCTGTCTATAAAGCTTTGCAATGCCGACATACCGTTCGAGCCGACGATACCGTAAAAAACGAGGGCTATACAGCCTACCAGACCTATGATCGATCCTAAATCCAATTTAACTCACCTTCTGTTACAAATTTATTTTTAAACGTAATAAAAGCAAGAATCACGTTAACCGTTAGATTCTACTATTTTTCTTATCTCTTGTCTACTTTCCTTTACTATTAACTTTCGTCCCGTATTCAGGGTGATGACAGTATCGGGCGTAGTCTCAACGATCTCTATCAGATCGGAATTTATCAGCACCTTGTCATCATTAAGCTTAGTCACTTCAAAAAGCATGGGTATATAATATCATATTTTCAATTACAGGGAAACAACCCGACCGATGCCGGGCTGTTTCCTGAAACGGATTTATTATCTCAGATCATTATCTCTTGAGGTTGACAAGTTCTTCAAGCATGGAGTCGGAAACGGTGATGATACGGGAGTTGGCCTGGAAGCCTCTCTGTGTCGTGATCATATCCGTGAACTCTGCCGAGAGATCAACGTTTGACATTTCAAGTTCTCCTGTGCTCATGGAGCCGCCGTTTGCAGTGATATCGTTGATGACAGGCTCACCGGAGTTCAGCGTGGTCGCATAGAGGTTGTCTCCTGCCTTCTCAAGGCCTGCGGCATTCGCAAATGTTGCGGATGCGATCTGTCCTAACAGCTTGGTCTGTCCGTTTGTATAGGCCGCCGTGATCTTACCGTCCATACCGATGGAGATGGATGACATCTCTCCTGCCGCGCAGCCGGCGCCTGCATCAGATGTGATACGTCCCCTTTTGCCGTTTACGGTAGATGAGCCTTTATTATCGATATTCTGCATCTCTTCCATATTAACGGCTATTCCACGGTTATCCTCAACTCTCATTCCTGCGAAACCAGGTGCATAATCTTTAAGATTATTTAAATTCAAGGTAAGACCGACCATCTGCTCTCCATTTTCGGATGTCGGCTGTTTTTCATCCTTATGATCAGTTGTTGGAGTCAATTCAACTTGAGTGAGTATTCCTATCGGCTTTTTTGTGGGATCAACAGCAAATGTATCAAATTTAAGATGAGCGACATTACCTGTCGGAGCAGTTCCGCTTCCTGATGAAGTTGCCCTGGTACCGCCGACGCTGATAACCTGGGCTTCATCAAGCGCCTTGAGTTTTTCTTCAGAAGACATTTCCTCCAGCTTACCGCTTACTGTTTTAACAAAGATCGAATCACCCTTTGAATCTATAATGTCCGTCATTGTGATCTTATACTGACCGGTATCTTCGCCTGCTGCCCCATTTTCCTTTTCAATCTTAAACTGTGCTGTGTAACTGTATCCAAGATTGTCATAGAAAGGAATTGCCATTGCCTGACCTGCAGTGGTTGAAAGAGCGTCTGAGTTTTTGTCAAGGATACCTACTGTATACGCATTGGTCGTTGCAACAGGATCCGAAATGAGATTCTCATCGCTCATGATATCAAGAGATGTAAGCTGCGATGTGTTTATAACCAGTTCTCCTGTTGTAGCATTCTTTGTTGTGCCATAGCCCATAACCGGATAACCGTTTGTTGACATGGCAAGGGTTCCGTTTGCGTCTACATTAAATGCGCCTGCCCTTGTGTAATACTGGTTGGAGCCGTCTGATACTATGAAGAACGCGTCTCCGGTGATACGGATATCGAACGGGCTTCCCGTACTCTGTGCGGAACCTGAAGTCTTAATGTTCGTTGAGATCGAACCCGTGGAAACACCGAGACCGATCTGCTTTGCATTGACACCGGCACGGCCTGTTGCCGCATTTGCCCCGGATGCGTTCTGAGTCGTCTGATAGAGAAGATCCTGGAAGGTTACGGAGCTTGACTTATATGCTACTGTATTTACGTTTGCTATATTGTTACCTATTACATCCATTCTTGTCTGGTGTGTCCGAAGTCCTGCAACTCCGGAGAAAAGTGATCTCATCATAAGGCATTTACCTCTCTTCTATTTGAAATAACCTACTTGTTAACTATACTACAACCTGTTTTTTATAACAACGCATCGCTCCGTCTGAGTTTTTTTGCTGAAGTTTCATGTAATGAAACTTCTTAAGTTCAGCTCAGGATATTGCGCTCCGTTTGAGTGCAATATCCGCTTCAGGAGCTGAACGCTACGCTATAACTGCGCCGTCAATATTTGTGAAAATGTTTTTGTCATTATTAGCAGGATCCATGGCCGTGACTACAGTCTTGCTTCCGGTATTTACGATAAAGGCCAGGTCGTCTACCATGACGAGGGATGAATCGATGCCCTTGTTTCCGGCTTCCTCGGTTCCTTTGGTAAGCCTTGCAAGCTGGTCATCGGAAAGCTTGATGTTCCTGTCATAAAGCCTCTCTGCCGCGTGTTTGGAAAATTTCACATTTATATTACCGTGGAGTTCCTCGCCTTTCTGATTAAGTATCTCAGCGAAGCTTTTTCCGTCTACGGTCTTCTTCCCCTGCTTTGATTCAGGAGCTTGTGAAAGATATGCCGCAGCTGCCTGCTCTAATGAAATTCCGTTTGTGTTGATACCCATAATACTCACCTCAATCCTTGAAGCTTATCAGGAATCTTCCTCTTCCATATCTTCCGTGAGCGCGTTTATTATCTCTTCTACATCTTCGTCTTCGGATGAATAATCTTCATCTGAAGCCTTTTCTGACGCCTGTATCGCAGTTTCCGTACCGGTCAGATCTATACCCAGTATCTTGTATTGAACAACCAGTTCAGAAAGCTTTGCCTTTGCATCATCAGGGATGAAACTTCTGGAATACTCATCCATGCTCATATATGATGCATAGAGAGATGATACCTGGGTCTGGAATGCGTCCTTGTTTCCTGCCGTGATAAAGGAGGCATTCGGCAGTTCATTTATTGACTTTGTCCATGCATTTGACAGGTTATATGCTGCCGCATAGGTGTCATCCCAGATCTTTGATACCTCATCAAGTTCGTACTGATCGCCGTCTATTGTAAGATATGTTTTAGATCCTGACTGTGATACGAACTGTACCGATCCGGTTTTTTCTGTTACTACTCCGGTTACTTCGTCTGTCTTGGTTGCCGTTACTACCTTGCCGATAAGTCCTGTAGCCCTCTGCAGATCAACACTCTGGCTCATATTGTTCATTGCTTCAAGTGATGAGAACTGTGCGAGCTGGGAGACATATTCCGTATTGTCCGTAGGCTCCATAGGATCCTGATATTTCATCTGTGCTACCAAAAGCTTTAGGAATGCCTGCTTATCAAGGTCGTTTTTGGCTGTATTTTCTTCAGCTTTCTTCTGCTCTGCTGTTTTATATGCGGTATTTGTTACTTTACCGTCCATTATCGAAGCATCTACTGCCATATCATATCTCCTTTGCTTATGCCGTGAAGTCAACCGAGTTTCCGTTTGCCGCCATAATCTCACGCGCTATCTTCTCATCCTCAGGAGTATCCTCCCCATCGATACCCTCTATTTCGGCTTCGTTAAGGTTTATGCTTCTGTTCCTTCTTCCTCTTCCCTGAGATCCTTCAGATGCTGTTCCTGACTGCTCGCCTCCCATGAGATTCTGCTCAAATTCATGGCTTGCTATGGTCACTTCCACGCTTTCGACTTTTACTCCTCTTTGCTCCAGGGTTTCCTTTAGCTCTGCTATCCTTGTCTCAAGCGCTGCCTTTACCGATGCGTTTTCTGCTTCAAACTGTGCCGTGAGCTGTCCTGCTTTTGCTACCAGTTCGACATTCAGTCTTCCCAGGCTCTGCGGATGAAGCTGCATTGAAAGGCTTTGTGTTTCGTTGTCTATCACCGCCCTTATCTGAGAGTTTATCTGATTGATCAGATCCATCGCATCAGCGATCGTGCTTGCCGGTGTCCGGGCTTCAGTGACTGACATGTTGTCCAGTGTGTTCTCTACCGCATTGGTGAGATTCTGGAAAAATATGTTATTGTTGTGTGCTGCTGTTTCGTTACGGGTTTCAGTATGTCTTGCCCGTCCCTCGGATCTTAAGATGTCATTTTGAGGTGTGGAGCTTTCATTATTGCCTGCCATGGCGTTCTGATCGCGTCTGTCCTCTACCTTGACATTGAGACTGACCTCTTTACTGCCTTTGTCCTCATCAGATATCCTTTCGGTCCTATCCTTCTGAGGCTCTTCCGTCTTAACGGCTTCCGCTGGGGTCCTTACCGTTTCATTCTCAGGCTTCCGGTCTTTTACGTCCTTTATATAATTGACGTTTTCCGTATCTCCTTCGGCTTTAAGATCCTGTGTGTTCTCCTTTACATCAGGCTCAGGAGAAACTACTTCGTATTCATTTTTCAGTTCGGCAAGTGTGTTTTTGAATTCTTCCGGGGTAATATCCATCTTCTGTATAAGATCAGATGTAATTTCCCTCACCGTTCCCTGCAGGTCCGTGACTATACCTGAAAGGGTGTCATCTGCTACTATGTCTACAGGTGTGACTTCCTTGACTGCTGCAACTATGTCTGTCATAGTCTTGGGATTCATGAGGTCTGTCATTGCAAGTCCTAAAGTCTCCATTACCTGTATGAGTTCTTCATCCGAAATATCAAGCTTTTCTTCTATAGCTTCCTTGACATCCTGTATCGCTTCCTTTACAGGTTTGTCAGCTTTATTGTCTTCCCTGACCTCTTCTTTTTTTTCTGTCCTTGTCGTTTCCCTGACTTCCTGCTTTTCAGATCCGGATGAATCTTTTTTTACATCTTTCGGCTGTGAAGTTTCAGCCTTTTTTGTCTCTTTCGGAGTATTTGTATCTGCCATGATATTTTTCTCCGGTGCTTTTTTCCTTGCTGCGCTGTCTGCTATGCTCAGCACATCCATAAAGCTTTGATCTTCTCTGTCACCTTTTGTCTTGCCTGAAGTAATTTCCTGCGCCCCTGCCGGTATCTGTACCGGTGCATTTACTTTAGGGGTTGTCAATCCATATCCTCCTTTCTTTTATGCATGGTTGTACCTACAATTCATATATCGGAGAGTGTGCCCCCAGACTTAACCCCCCCCGATAACAATTAATTCTTTCGGGATGAAAAATCTCTCCCTCTAGTCTTTGATCATCACTCTGTGTCCGGATCCATGATCTCGGTGATGTTTCCGGCAAGATCCGCATCAAGCTTGCCGATCTCGGCAAGGATGCTTCCTCTTGCATCTGCTTTCATGACACCGAGGATTTTGGCAGCAAGTTCCAGATCGCTCCGCAAAGGATTACTGTTGAAAATAACGGCTGCATCCTTGGCTTTCATTTCAGAATATGCTTTTGCATAATCTTTGATCTCTGCGCTTACTTCCTCTTGTTTTACGACTTCTTTATACAGGATCTCGGCATTGGTAGGGTCTATTTCCTCATAATACTTTCTGTATTCGTCGATATCAGGCGCTTTGCTGTTGAAAACCACTTCATTATCGAATTCATCCTTTATCTTTTCGAATTCAACCTGATTGTCTTCATAGGTTTTCAGCCTTGCTATTTCCTGGGTCAGTTCATCTATAGTCTCATTTGCCGCAGCAGTATCCTGCTGGGCTTCGGCAAGCTCGTTTTCAAGTACTTTGATGCGGTTTATGGCATCATCAAGATTATCATAGCCACCGCCTATCACATTGTTATCCGACACCCCGTTTTCATCAGGAACCGATCCTTCCGGAAGGATCTTGTTTAATACCGGGACATTTCCTATGACCGGCGCCAGCACATTGGATCCGAAGCCTCCTACATCAAGTTTGACCAGAAGCGCAAGTATGGCAAGCCAGATCAGAATTATTATGATAGTGACGATTATTACGGAAAAAGCTCCTCCCTCGTCCTCTGCATCATCTTCTGCTTCAAGAGCTTTTCTCTGCTTCTTAAGCTCTTTCGCCTGTGCCTTAAGCTGCTTTTTTTCTTCTTTGAGCCTTGCAACCTCTGCTTTTCGATCTTTTGCAGAGGTGTCTTCAGTTTTAGCTAATTCATTATCCGCCATCAGTTCTTATTTTCCTGTTTCTTTATTCCGAAAGTGTAGCTTGTAAGCTGATCTATCTGTTTGCTTTCTTCCATAGCAAGTTCCATCTTAAAGTCATCAAACGCCTTTTCTTTAAGCTTTTCCTGCGTTTTGCGGTCTTTCATTGCCTCTTCAAGCGCTGAACGTTTTACTTCGAGTTTTTCTTCTTCTTTTTCTACTACAGTATGCTGCTCTGTTATCATATCCCCCATAATGCTTATCGCCCTGGCGTTTTCCATCATTTCGCGTACATTAAGGGTTTCTTTCCGAAGGCCTCGTGCCTCATCTTCATATTTCTTTTTTCTGTCTTTAAGCTGCTGCTCTTTTTCTTCTTCTTCATTAAGCACCATCTGCTGGGTAGCATATTCCATCTTGGCCTGCTCTTCCAGCTTCTCGTCGAGGTTTAATATATTCTGCATCCGATAGATAAACTTTGCCATTGCGTTCTCCTTAAAACCCGCGCATGGCTCCGCATCGCTTACGCCATGCTGTAAAAATCCGGAATCCGTCCATGCTGCATCATCCCGCAGGAGCTTCCTGGAACAGCTCGCCCAGCATCCTCACTTCATCATCAAAGTCGTATTTTGAGTCTGTAGTCTGCATCAGATAATCATTGACGGCATCTATCTTTGATATTGCAAAATCAATCTTTGGGTTGGAGCCGGCTTTATATGCACCGATATTAATAAGATCTTCTGCTTCATTATAAGTGGCCAGCACATTCTTCAGCTTTCCGGCAAGCGCTTTGTGTTCTTTTGTAGCGATCTGGCTCATGCATCTTGAAATACTCATGAGCACATCTATGGCAGGATAATGATTCTGCTGCGCTATCTTACGGTTTAACACTATATGTCCGTCAAGTATTGACCTCGCCGTATCCGTTATCGGTTCGTTGAAATCATCTCCGTCTACCAGTACAGTATAAAGCCCGGTTATCGAACCCTTCGCCCCGTTGCCTGCGCGCTCAAGAAGCTTCGGCATCTCCGCATATATTGAAGGCGGATAGCCTCTTGTCACGGGAGGTTCTCCTGAGGCAAGACCGATCTCTCTTTGCGCCATTGAAAACCTCGTGAGTGAATCCATCATCAGAAGAACATCTTTCCCCTGATCTCTGAAATATTCGGCTATTGCGGTAGCTGTTTTTGCAGCTTTATTTCTTTCAAGCGCAGGTTTATCAGATGTAGCCACCACTACCACTGATCTGGCCATTCCTTCAGGTCCCAGATCTCGCTCTACGAACTCTCTCACTTCACGTCCGCGCTCTCCGATAAGGGCGATAACATTGATCTCCGCTTTTGTATTCCTGGCAAACATGCCCATCAGCGTCGACTTGCCTACACCTGATCCGGCAAAAATACCTATGCGCTGGCCTTTGCCTACTGTCAGCAGACCGTCAACGGCTTTGACTCCCAGCGGCAGCACATCGCTTATTATCACTCTGTCCATGGGATCAGGGGGCATGGCTTCAACAGGATACTCATCACCTATCACCTCGGATCCGTCGGCAGGATTGCCCATTCCGTCAAGAGTCCGTCCCAAAAGATCTTCTGAGCATTTAACCATAAGAGGATGTTCCAGATTTTCCACTATGGATCCAGAACCTATACCATCCGTTGATTCATAGGGCATAAGCAGTGTCATTCTGTCCTTGAATCCCACAACTTCCGCAAGGATAGGTTTTAATGACGTATCCGCCGGCTGTATAGAACATATATCGGCAAGCCTGGCATCCGGGCCTTCGGATTCTATTGTCAGTCCGACTACATTTACAACCTTACCGAGCTTCTTAAAATATGTGCCTGTCATAAGGCTCTGATATTTTGAAAGATCAAATGCCGGATCCATTATGTCTCATCTCCTTTTTTATAGGAGAGCAGCATGAGCTGTTTTTTCAAGCCCTCAAGCTCTGTCCCGACCGAACAGTCAAATATACCGGACCCTGTATCTATCATCGCCTGCCCCTGATTCAGGGTAATGTCCGGAACTATCTCGGTATTATCAGCACCCGGTATACCTTCAAAAAGCTCAGTTTTATTAGATGATATGTATTCATAGTCTTCTTTCGACACATGTATCATAAGATCTACTGTAGTATCTGTGTTCTGCAGGGCATTTTGAAGAAGATAAAAAATGATCTCCTTTTTATCCTGGAGATCGACTCCGAAAATGTGACCGTAAATATCTGATAGCATATCTATAAGTGCCGGTTCAAGCTCAGAAATCATCTGTTCATACTCGGCCATCATGGCTTGCTCTTTTTGTGCAAGTTCTTCTTTTATGGCTTCAGCCTCCGCAAGCCCCTGACCGTATCCTTCATCATGTCCGGTTTGTCTTGCTTCTTCAAATATCCGGGCTTTATTTGCTTCAGCCTGATCTACAGCATCCTGTATTATCTGATCAGCTTCGCTTCTGGCGTCATCAAGGATCTGATCAGCTTCAGCCTGTATTGCCTCCATATCGATCATGGGCTGAGGTTCGGCTTTCAGGACATTGCCTGCTGCCCCTTCCCCCGGTTCCGCATCAGGATCATTTAATATTCCTTCGATCATTTCAGCGTCAAGGCCTTCTGTAAAGCCGTCCGGAGAGAAATCTTCCATTCCTCGCTCTTCCCTGTCCATTATGGTCTGAAGAAGACGTATCCTGTCTGCTATCATTGCATTTGAGTTGATGACTTTCTTATCATCCTCTTCAACCGATGCATTATGACGCTTAACAATATTAGACAATGATCTCGTCTCCTCCGCCTCTGGATATAACTATCTCAGCAGAGTCTTCCAGCTTTCTGATGATATTGACTATCTTCTGCTGCGCTTCCTCTACGTCCTTCATACGTACAGGACCCATGAATTCCATATCTTCTTTTATCATTGCAGACAGTCTTGAAGACATATTCTTGAATATGGCAGCCTGGACCTGCTCGTTGGCTCCCTTAAGCGCCATTGAAAGATCCGAGTTGTCAACATCACGAAGTACCCTCTGAATAGCTCTGTCATCAAGCAGCAGGATATCCTCGAACACGAACATTTTCTTTCTTATCTCGTCTGCAAGCTCCGGCTCGTCGACTTCGAGAGTCTCCATGATATGCTTTTCTGTACCACGGTCTACTGTATTCAGGATCTCGACTACGGAATCCACGCCTCCTATGATAGTATAATCCTGATTTACAAGTGACGATATCTTAGATTCCAGCACCCTTTCAACCTCTTTGATAACATCTGGACTCGTTCTGTCCATCATTGCGATCCTCTTTGCTACATCTGCCTGTCTGTCAGGCGGCAGGGCTCCTATTATCTGCGCAGCCTGCCCGGGATTGAGATATGACAGGATGAGCGCAATGGTCTGAGGATGTTCATCCTGTATGAAGTTCAAAAGCTGTGAAGCATCCGTTTTCCTTACAAATTCAAACGGCTTGACCTGCAGGGATGCTGTAAGCCTTGATATAACATCCGATGCCTTCTCTTCACCAAACGACTGCTCCAGGAGTTCTTTTGCGTAGCCGATTCCTCCCTCAGCGATATACTGCTGAGCAAGGCAGATCTGATAGAACTCGCTTATGACTTCCTCTTTTATCTGCGGTGTTACGGATCTTGTATTAGCAATCTCCAAAGTCAGCTCTTCTATCTCTTCATCCTTAAGATGCTTAAATATCTTAGCTGACTTTTCCGGTCCTAATGCTATGAGCAGGATGGCTGCTTTTTGTAATCCTGACAGTTCGCTTTCAGGCGGCGCGGCCGGTAATGGCACTTATCTTACCCCCAATCCTCGGTAAGCCAATTGCGAAGGAGATTCGCAACTGCATCCGGATTATCGTCAACAAACTTCTCTATAAGAAGCCTGATCTCACTCTTGTTCTCAGAATCTATCTCTTCCAACTCTGCATTATCCTGAGTGCTCTGCAGAAGGCTGTCCAGCGAAAGCTCCTCGGCTTCCTCTTCTTCCGCTTTGCGGTCTGCCCTCATGGACCTTATGACTACGAATGCCAGAAGACCCAATATCAGTATTATAAGGACTATGATAAAGATATTTGTGGGTGATACCAGTCCGCCTTCCTTAGGGACAAATACAGGTTCATCATATGCAACTATCTGAATGTTGCTCAGAGGTATCCCTGTAGCTGCGGCAACAACATTATAAACATCTTCATCTACTTCTGTCTTTTTCCGTTCGGAATTTGCAATGCGGAACTCATTGAACGTAGTACCATCCAATGCTCCCGATGCTTCCATATCCTCCTCATTATACACCACATAGTGTATTGCTGTAATCCCTATTGAGGAAGTCGGATAATTAATGGCTCCGCCGGCTTTTTCCGTGTCTGTTATCTTCTCATTTGGAAGATAGCTTCTGCTTGTCTCATCGGTATTCGATGATGAGTAAGCTGAATCCTGATATTCATATGTGATCTCTCCGTTGGTATCGGTACCGGGGATATCTCCGTTGGAATTCTGTGTCTGCTGGGAGTATGTATCCTCCTGCGACAATACACCCTGATCCTGGCCTTCCGCAGGAGTATATGTGTGTTCCGTTGATTTTATAACGTCCCAGTTAAGATCGAGATTTGGTACAACTTGTACGTTATCATAAATCTTTGCACCGACAAGAGCATCGTTTATCTCATTTCTGATTATATTATCATATTGTGTTTTATAAGAAAGCCTGCTTGAGGCGCTTCCGGTAAGCGAATTCTCATCCTGGCCTGAATAAAGCATATTTCCCGTGGTATCCATGATCACTACATTGGCAGTCGTATCATTTCCGAGCTCTGTAGCCACAAATCTCGCAATATCCGCAGCCTGCTCCTGTGTCATCTCCTCAGGATTTTCCAGTTCCAGCATGACTGATGCATAGCTTTCCTTTTCCTTTGAAAGCAGGGTTCCGTCATTTTCGGGCACACTGATATTGACAATGGCCCGCTTTACATTGTCCATGTTGCTTAAAGCAGACTGGAATTTAGCCTCCATGAACTCCTGATATTTCTTTGTCTTATCGGATTCGGTGGAAGAAAAGCCGCCCTCGAACACACTATCAATAGAATACTCGGCAGCAGGATAATTGTTTGCACCGAGAAGTATAACGGCATCGGTATACTGTTCCTCTAAAACCGATATCGTAAGGCCATCCTGGCTGGTCTCATAGGTAATGCCGTTTTCATCAAGAAGGGCAGTCACTCCACTTGTTTCTTTTGTGGTTTCACTGTTATAAAGGGTTTTATACTGAGGTCTGGTAACGATCGTCACCACGACTGCAATAAGAACCATAACCCCGGCAGCGACCGAGATTATGAGAGTCTTTTGCTTCGCTGTGAATCTGTTCCACCATTCAAGGAATCTCTGCAATAATGCCCTGAGTCTCTCCTGTAAATTACCCATGGTCTACCCTTTCCCTCTCTTTTCCTAATCTTACCGTTTCTTCCTTAACTTACTGATGCAGCCCGGATCGCTCCGCTGCTTCAGCAGCCCCCATGATCTTTAGATCTGCATCTGCATTATTTCTTTATATGACTCGAGGAAGCGATCCCGCAGCGCCACCGTATATTGCAGCGCTGTCTGCGCCTTTGACTGTGCTACCGCAAGATCATGTGTGTTCTCGCTGAGTCCCAAAGCCCATTTGATCTCTTCTTCCTCTTCCTGCTTCAGGTATGTATTAGTTTCATTTACCTGTTTTACTGCCGCATCAAGAAAAGTGCCGAAGCTTTCGTCCTCCGGGAATTTAACTGTAGAGGAACGAACGGCTGCTCCCTCTACAGCAGGTGATGAAAGATTGAAAAATGAACTGATATGCGCTACATCCATAATTTCACCTCATTATTATTAACCCTGTCCGACATTAAGGCCTTTCAAAGCCATATCCTTTGTTGAAGAAAAAGCGGTTGCGTTTGCTTCATATGCCCTGCTGGCATCTATCATATTCGTCATTTCAGTGACGATATTTACATTCGGATATGTCACATAACCGTTTTCATCCGCATCGGGATGCGATGGGTCATATACCATATTCATCTCAGTAACATTATCCTTATAGAGTCCCCCGACCTTAACACCGCTTCCTACAAAACGGTTATACTTGCTCTGAGTATTCATAAGGACAGAATTAAAGGAAGCGACAGGATTGGATTTCTCCTGGAATGTAACAACCTTCCTCCTATAAGGAGTTCCGTCTTTTGTCCTGGTGGTGTTGGCATTTGCGATGTTTTCCGCAATGACATCCATCCTGTATCTTTCGGCGGTAAGCCCCGATGAATTTATACTGAAGCTGTCAAAAACGCCCATGGCAGTCTCCTTTCAGTTAATATAAAGCACAGATTTACTTAGTCACAGCCTGGAAGTGTTCGAACTGTGAAGTCAACGACTTCGTCAGGCCCTGATACATCAGCTGGTTTTCAGCCATATATACATTTTCAGTATCTACGTCTACATTATTACCGTCCAGTCTGTATGAAAACGCATCATTATCAGTGAACACGACGCCTCTCAGCTTTTTTGTGTTTATCGATGCAACCTTTTGATCCAGTGTTTCAAATCTGGAATTTTTCAGTGCCTGCTGCAGATTTGCCGCAAATGACACGTCCTGTCTCTTATAATGGGGAGTATCGATGTTTGCGATATTATTCGCTATTGTCTTGTTTCGTAAGGATGAAGCATCCGCCGCAGATGTTATAACATCCACATAATTAAAAACATCTGAATTGATCATGTTTTCCTCCCTGGCGTATTTACGGCATCTGACCATATGTCTCACGCGCACAATTAAATATTATATAATACAGCCGTCAAATGTCAATATATAGTTGGAGTGCTTTTTGCTGGCACTATATATTGTACCTGAATGGTAAAGCGTCTATAACACAAAAGGGATCTATGCATACATAAATCCCTTTATCCTTCATCCCAAATTCCATTTTGGTGATAGCTTCCTAAATCTCATCCAATGCTTCATACAGATCGGGGTTCAGCACTTCTATATGGGTTCCTTTGACTCCCGCCGACTTTATAGCTATTATCCCTGCTCCCTCAAGCTTCTTTAAGCCATTAACTATAACGGATCTTGTGATCCCGGTATCCTTTGATATCTGAGAAGCTACTATTATACCTTCTTCAGCATATAGCTTATCAAAAACACTCTTCACGGCAAGCTTTTCAGTAACAGAAAGCGCTCCTATGGCATCCTCTATGTCTGATCTGAGCCTGACTGAAGAAGCTTCTTCTTCATCAAGCGACCTTTTCAGTTCCAGTCCTACCACTGTGGAAGCATATTCACAAAGGATGATATCGTCCACGGTAAATCCTCTGTTTCTCCTGAAGAATAAAAGCGTTCCGCTGCGCTTCCCTCCCATTTCCACAGGAGCTATCAACGCCTCTGTTTCCAATACGCCCCTGTCATCTATGCCAAGGGTATCAAGCCTGACATTCTCTCTTGTGGACAGAACCCTCAGAAGCCTTTCATTTATGCTTTCGTCGATGAACGCTCCCTTCTTCTTTCCAAAAGCCTCCGGATACATTGCTCTTCCGTCACGTCCGAGAATCTTTCCTTTGGCGCTTATCACACAAACAGATGAAGGGACTATGCTTCCCATAAGGATGCATATATTGTCAAATGATACCTTATTCTCTTCATTCTCGTGCAGAAGAGCTCTTATCTTCCGCGTCCTGTCAAGGAGTTCTATACTGCTCAAAACATATCTCCGTCAGGATTGTATTAATTATAATACAATTTTAAAAACTATGCAAGCAAATTGTACGGATTTTAATACAATTTATTCCGTATCTTCGGGTTTGGGTATTATTTTTTTGCATTTTTCATCTGCGCATACCAGATTCTGTCCCTTTTCAACCATCATGCCTCCGCATTTCGGACATTTAACTGAAGACGGCCTGGACCAGCTCATGAAATCACAATCTGGAAAACCAAGGCATCCATAATACCTCCTGCCCTTCTTTGACATCCGCATCACAATGTCTTTGCCGCATTTAGGGCAGGCGACTCCGATGCTTTCATAATAGGGTTTTGTATTACGACAGTCAGGGAAACCGGGACAGGCAAGGAATTTTCCGTGAGGGCCGTATTTTATGACCATATTCCTTCCGCATTCTTCGCAGACAACATCTGTCTCTTCATCGTTTATCTTCACCTTCTCTATTTCCGTATTTGCTTTCTTCACGGCTTCATGAAGGTCGGGATAAAAGTTTTCAATGACGGTCTTCCATCTCACGCTTCCTGCTTCCACTCCGTCAAGCAGGGATTCAAGATTGGCGGTAAATTTGTCATCAACAATTGTAGGGAATGCATCCTTCATGATCTTATTGACCGCATTGCCCATCTCCGTAACAAAAAGATTCCTGCCCTCCTTCGTGATATATCTTCTTGATAGCAGTGTAGTGATAGTCGGAGCATATGTTGACGGTCTTCCTATACCCAGCTCTTCAAGGGTACGTACAAGGGTCGCTTCGGTAAAGTGCGGAGCCGGCTGTGTAAAATGCTGCTTTGCATCCAGTCCTGAAGGCTTCAGCACGCTTTTCTCCGACAATGATGAAGAAATAACATTCTTATCGTCTTTGTCTTCATCACCTTCATTATATACACTCATAAATCCCTGAAATTTTATCTTGGATGCACTGGCGGTAAATATATATTTTTCTGATGCGGAAATCCTGACATTCTCCGTATCATATACGGCATTTGACATGCAGGATGCAACAAATCTCTTCCATATCAGCTGATAGAGCCTTTGCTGGTCACGTCCCAGACTGCTTTTTATATCGGACGGAGTACGGTTAACGTCTGTGGGTCTTATAGCTTCATGCGCATCCTGTACATTCGGTCCCCCTTTTGCTTTGACCGTTTCCGCTCCCAGATAATCTTTTCCGTAATTCTCATTAATAAAATCGGATGCCATCTTTTTTGCTTCATCCGAAAGCCTTGTGGAATCGGTACGAAGATACGAAATGATACCGTCTTCATAAAGATTCTGCGCTATGCGCATGGTTTTTGATGTGGAGAAATTAAGAAGCTTGCTGGCCTCCTGCTGCAGCGTGCTTGTTGTAAAAGGAAGCGGCGCCTTCTTAACCCTTTCTCCTCTTTTTACTTCGGTAATCCTATAGGAAGCCTTTTCACAGAAATCCCTGATATCAGCGGCCTGCTGTTCGTTCTTTATTTCTATCTTCCCTGTTTCATCTCCGTAGAAATGAGAATTCAAAGGCTTTTTTTCACCCTTTACATCAAAAACCGCATCCAGCGTCCAGTATTCTTCGGGAATAAATGCTTCAATTTCGTCTTCTCTGTCGCATATAAGCCTTAAAGCAACAGACTGTACGCGGCCTGCTGAAAGGCCTCTTTTAACTTTAGCCCAAAGCAGCGGCGATATGCCGTAACCCACAAGTCTGTCCAGCACACGTCTTGCCTGCTGTGCATCGACTCTGTCCATATCTATGTCCCTTGGTTCGGACAAGGACTTCTTAACAGCGTTTTTCGTGATCTCATTAAAAGTGATGCGGTATACTTTCTTTTCTGTATCTCCGGGGCCCAGCTTAAGGGCATTTTCCAGATGCCATGATATCGCCTCACCTTCACGGTCAGGGTCGGTTGCAAGATATATTTTGTCTGCTTTCTTTACCTCTTTTCTTAATGAAGCAAGAAGATCGCCTTTTCCTCTTATTGTAATATATTTGGGTTCGAAATCATTATCAACGTCTATACCCATGGAACTTTTGGGAAGATCCCTTACATGTCCCATTGACGCAACAACCTGATAGTTGCTCCCCAGAAACTTCTTGATCGTCTTTACTTTAGCAGGTGACTCCACCACGACCAGATTCTTTGCCATATCATTAAAACCTCCGTCGGCAGTTTAACTGTACAATCAAAAGTGGAGTGTACACCCTAAATATATAAAAGGTCAATACTTTATCAATCGTCGTCCTTTATCTCGTCCGTCTTCAATATGAATTTGACAGAACCTTCCATATCATCTCTTTTACCGGAAAATGACTGATATCCTGCGCCGGTCTTCTTTATTGCATCAAGCCTGTCAAGCATATCCGTTACATTATCTCCGAAAAGGTCGATAAGCTTTTGGATCCCCTCATCATTGAATTCTATAACCCCGTCATGCAGCTCTTGCACGCCGTCAACAAGTTCGCCCACTCCATCATCCAGCTCCTGCGCGCCGTCATCAAGATCCTTTGCACCTTCATCAAGATCCCCTGCTCCATCATCCAGATCTTTAGCTCCGTCATGCAGGTCCACTGTGCCGTTGTAAAGTTTCACCCCACCGTTTGAAAGCTCTGACATACCGTCCCTAAGATCGTAAACGCCGTCCTTCAATTCCTTTGTTCCGTTATAAAGAGTCCCGAGACCGTCCATCAGGCTTCCTGCTCCAGCAGTGAGCTTCCCGAGGCTTTGTTTTGCTGAAGGTGAAGTAAGGGTATTCGTAAGCGTGGTTATTCCCTGTGAGACAGCCGCAGATGATATCTGTCCTGCTGCATGGACGATGTTTTTCCATGCTGCAGATGCAGGATCTATAGCTCCTTTATTCGCAAGGTCCAGAACGACGGCAGAGACTTTCACCCTGGTGGCGTTATCGGCAGTCTGAAGCGCCTGCCCTACCGCCGCAGGAGCCTCGTCTGGATTATGAAGTATGTAATCAGCGATCTCCTCCTGTGTCATTTTACTGAAGTCGGGTAAAGCTTGCGGCTCGCCAAGCCTTCCGTTTCTGATCATGGAAGAACTTATAAGGTCCATATTCTGAAGCTCATCAACAACCGACCATACAGCATCAGCTGCCTCGATATTTGTGATGTTGGCATTTATCATATTATTTATCACAGCAGTTTCAACATCAGACTCTTCTTCCCCGGTATCCCCGCCTTCTCCGTCTTCCTCATCACTTTCATGGTTCCCATCATCTGTTTCTGCCATTTGTTCCGTCATCCTTTCTGCAGAATCCGAAAGCAGTTTCGCTGCATCATCTGCCGATACGGAGATCGTGCCCAACGATTCCTGAAGATTTCCCAGTATTTCCAGCAGTTCATCTATGGCATCGATACGGTTTTCGAATTTATAATACTCATCATAATAATCCTTCAGGGTTTCACTGTATTCCTGAAAGGCTGATACATAATAGTCCGCATAGTAATCTTTAACCGCATCCGCGCTTAGTGTATTTTCCTCAGGTTCCTCAGGTTCCATATCGGGTTCAGGCTCTCCGTTTTCTTCCATCTCCTCCAGTCTTCCTGAGAGATCTTCTTTTTCCGCTTTCAGTTCCTCAATTTTAGAAATAATAAATTCGTTCAATGAAACAATAGATCCATACATGGCATTGTTTGCAGAGGCGGTTTTTCTAAGAAGCTTTATGGTTTCCCACGTGGTTTCTTCTTCATCTCCATCTTCGTCAGCTGTCTCATCTTCTGAGACCGTATCAAAAGACCGGCTTAAAGAAAGCATGCTGACACTGGCAGCAGCCCTCTCATTGGCAGTTTCCATTTGTATAAGCCTGGTCTGCAGAAGTGAAGCAGACTGCGGATTTGATGACATGCCTGAAGATCCGAATCCACTTGATGTTCCCGTATTCATACTAGCCGCAAGTATTGCAGCTATCTGCTGCAGCTGCTGTAAGGAACCTGCATTTGAACCCAGAAGATCTGCTACCTGTTTTACCCCACTGTTCAGCTGTTTGGAGCCGTCATAAGCATCTCCTGCTCCGGTTTTGAGCTTTTTTGCGCCTTTATAGAGTTTTTTGGTCCCGCTGTATGCTTCACAGGCCCCTTCCCTCATATCTTCGGCTCCGTCCATCAGATCTGCCGATCCATCGAGAATATCCGCAGTTCCGTCCTTAATATCCTGGGTGCCGTCTTTGATCTCGCTGGTGCCGTCTTTAAGCTCGCTAGTGCCATCCTTAAGATCATATACACCATCCAGAAGATCGGATGTTCCGTCCATAAGCTCCTGTGATGCGTCCGCAAGATCATCCATATCATCCTTAACCTTATCGGTATCGATATTATCGGTAAAAGATACGTCCTGCAGCACATCCGGAAGAGCCACGGTCAAAGTAGAATTTAGCTCAAAGTTCTCGGCATAGGCTGTAATGGTAACATGATCCGGTATGTCAAGTTCTTCTGCTTTTTCACGCTGATCCTCATCAAGGTTATTCTTGAATTCGTCGTACTTAAGTGAGCTGTAGAGTCCGGGAAAAGCATAACCTATTACTATGGCATTATTCCCTTCACTTATAAGTCTTGCGTTTTCAACCTCTACATTTGAAAAGGTTTCATTAGGAAGTATGACTCCGGTAAGCATTGTAAAAGGAACGCTCACATCCTCATTCTTACCGTCAACATTAATCTTCTCCTCTGTATTATTTTCGTAATCAAAGCGGATCTCCACCCTGCCGCTTTTTCCCTTTATCTCTTCCGGGCTCAGTTCCTTTCCGTTCAGCTTATAGGTTACATGAACCGCCAAAGGAAGTTCATTCTCCGGAGTACCCTGGTAATAAATGTCATTTCCGTCTGCTTCCCAGGTAAGGGTTCCGTCCTTGCCTTTCCTGAAGGCTTCATAGCCTTTCACGTTTTTTATATCTTTAAGGCCGGACTTATCTTCAATCTCCGCGCTGCCTTTAAGATTTTTGAGCCATTCACTGGCTATTACTTCGGTAGGGTTTCCGGAAGAATCAGATATTACATAAACGGTTTCTTCTTTATCAAAGGCGTCATGGTCAAGCTTTTTTACCCCGGCAACCGTCTCGACAATATTTTCTATCGCATCTTCCTTTTCGGTATTCTTATATTCCTCGGCGTGAGCCACTACTGTTTTGCCGGACCACGTAATATGTGATCCCGCCGCAAGCAAAGCCGCTGTAAGTATCATGCATATACACTGCTTATGGTACTTATTCATATAAACCCTTAAACCCTCTCTTACAATTCATATTATTATAATGTATACTTCGGGTATGTTATAATATCACTGTTTAATGACTGTTAGTCATTTTTTATCCGCCCGATATTATGGCACATCGGGATACTTATTTCAAGAGCAGGGCATTACTGATGTCAAAGATAGAACAAAAGAAAATCCATAAAAGAAACGCACTGCTGGACAACGCCTTTGAACTGTTTACAAGCAAGGGTCTTAACAGGACATCTATTTCGGATATAGTGGAAAAAGCCGGAGTGGCAAAAGGCACCTTTTATCTTTATTTCAAGGATAAATACGATATTCACAACCGCCTTATTGCGAGAAAGGCTGCGGCTATCTTCCGTAATGCCGCAGACGAGCTGGAAAAACGCGGAAATGTAAAAACCGTAGAGGACAAGATCCTGTTCATGGCTGATTTCGTAATTGACACATTTGATAAGGATAAGACCCTGCTTACTTTCATTTCCAAAAATCTAAGCTGGGGCATATTCAAGAATATGCTTATCACAAGCAAAGAAGAAACTGATATTGATTTCCACGAAGTTTTTATAAAGCTCTTCAAGGATTCGGAGGTTTCATATGCAAATCCGGAAGTTCTCCTCTTCATGGTCATAGAATTCGTAAGTTCTACAACTTATTCATCAGTGCTTTACGGAGAACCCTTAAGCATAGATGAACTGAAACCGTATCTTGAAACATCGATCAGACAGATAATCAGGGGACAGCAGCTGTAAGCTTTACACTTTCTGCCGGCGCGTTACCGCTCATGACATACCATCTGTCATTCTTCTCACCCGGGGTCCCACCTGTTACACCAGAAAACTGCATGGCATCCTTTGCCTTAAGCGCCCCCTTGCCTCCTGATGCCTCCACATTGCTGCCGGATATTCCGATCGCGCCTCCTGAAGTAACGATCCCGTATGAATCTCCGGAGGCTTTAATATTGGATCCCTGAATAAATATATTTTTATTTCCTCTGATCCCGGCTGAGGTCCTTGCATTTGAGGAGCCTGTTGATACTATTGAAGAGCCTGTGATTTTCATAGCTTTCCTTGCGACTATGCCGGCTGAGATATCTGTCTGCGCTTTGGATGCGGCTGATGCATTGATCGTCACTCCGCTTATCGTAAGCTCTTTCTTGCCTGCTATACAGTAGCAGGTGTCATTTACGGTCACGGAATTAACGATATTAAGCACTCCCCCGCCCGTAATAGTAAGGGCTCCCTGTCCTATAAGCACACCTGATTCCTCTAAAGGCTGGTTCATCATCAGATTATTGGTGCCGCTAACGGCAACCGTTGAATTCTTCGGAAGCCTTATCTGTCCGTTGAAAGTGCAGTTATCAAGGGTCAATGTCTTACCGTCCCAGCTCATGCCGGCTCCGCTGTATGCTTCATCATCCTTGAGCTCAAGCCTGGTTGCGGCGAAAGATGTTGTTGTATAAGCAAAGGCTGCGATCAAAAAGGCTGCCACCGCCAGTATCTTCTTTTTATTTGTCTGTCTCATTATAAGCCTCCTTATACTCTTTATTCTTTCCAAATCCTATGGTCGTTCTTATTATTAAAGGATCAAATACAAGCAGCATTGCCGGAAGAATGAATATTACAGAGATCATGCTGACAAGAGCACCTCTCGAAAGCAATGTGCATATTGAGCCTATCATGTCTACCTGCGAATACGCAGAAACTCCGAAAGTTGCAACGAAAAAGCTGAAGCCGCTGGTCATGATCGAAAGCATGCTGGCCTTGTGCGCCTTCCCTACAGCCTCCTGCTTATCCATTCCTTCCTTTCTTCTTACCAGATAATGGTTTGTCATTAGTATAGCATAGTCAACCGTAGCTCCCAATTGTATAGTACCTATGACTATCCCGGCTACAAAGGGAAGGCTTTTATTCTGATAATACGGAACTGCCATATTTACATTAATGGCAAATTCTATGACTAAAACAAGAATCGCAGGCAATGATATGGACTTAAAAGTAATAAGTATTATAACAAATATTGCAGCTACGGAAAGGAAATTCACTCTTTTCAGATCCACATCGGTAGTATCCTGCAGATCCTTCATCATGGGAGCTTCGCCTATGACCATCGCAGAAGGATCATGGCTTTTTACTATCTCATTTATATTTGCGAGCTGGGCGTTCACCTCATCGGTTGCGGACACATATTCTGAGCATACAAAAGCCAGCTCATGTTCATCTCCCTGAAGCATCCCCTTGATGCTGTCGGACAGCATAGACTCCGGTATCATTGGCCCCACGACGGATCGAAGCCCCAAAGCCCATTTAACCCCGTCTACCTTTTCGACCTCTTCCACCATACTGCTTTTTTCTCTGGAATCCAGATCCTTATCCATCATTATGATATGCATGCAGTTCATGTCAAAGGTTTCTTCAAGTTTATCATTGGCTATGTTGCTTAAGATCGTTTTGGGAAGTGACTGCGCGATATTGTAATATACCTTTGTATGATTGCTTCCGTAAAGAGCGGGTAAGCAGAGAACCAGAAATATCAAAATCCAGGCTTTATAATGCTTCGTGACAAACCCGGAAGGTTTTTCCATGCTTTTTATCAAAGGCCTGTGTTTTGTCTTTTCTATAGCCTTATCAAATACAAGTATCATGGAAGGCAGGATCGTCACGCATGTCAACACCCCCAAAAGCACTCCCTTTGACATCACAATGCCGATATCTCCGCCCAATGCAAAGGTCATTACACAAAGAGTCAGAAATCCTGCCACTGTCGTTACAGAGCTTGAAAGGACCGAAACAAACGTATTCGAAATAGCAGTTCCCATTGCTTTATTTCTGTCATCCGGGAACACCTTTTTTTGTGTTTCATAGCTTTCAAGCAGAAATATGGAATAGTCCATGGTAACCGCGAGCTGCATAACGGCTGTGAGAGCCTGTGTAACATAGGATATCTCTCCGAGGAATATATTGCTTCCGAGATTATAGAGTATCGATATACCTATGCTCAGCAGAAAGAATACAGGCACTATGAAGGATTCCGTAGTAAGCTCAAGCACCAGGAATGAAAGAATGGCAGCGATGACCACATATACGGGAAGTTCCTTTAAGCATAGATCAGCAATATCAGTTACTATTCCTGTCATGCCGCTGACAAAGCATTTGTCACCGACTATCCTTCTCATTTCCTTTACGGCATCCATGGACTTGTCGGATGAAGTGGTATCATCAAGGAAGGCAATGAGAAGCGTACTGTCTCCTCTTACCAGTCCGTCCCTCAGTCTCTTCGGCAGAAGCTCGATAGGTACTGAAAAATCGATCAGGCTTCCATGCCACAAAACCTTCTCGACATGATCTATATCAGCGATACGGTCAGCAAGATCATCTATATCCCTGTCGTCCATGCCCTCAATGATTATCATGGCAAATGCGCCCATTCCGAATTCATCGACCATGATATCCTGTCCGGCAATAGTTTCAAGGCTTCCCGGAAGGTAACTTAAAAGATCATAGTTTACCCTCGTTTTTATAAATCCTATAGCAGAAGGGATCAAAAGAACAGCTCCGATTATAAGGATCAGAAATCTGCATCTTGCGATCAATTCGCCTGTCTTTGACAAAATGATACTCCTTTTAAAATTAAGGTTTTCAGGCTTTGTACAGGCCGTTGCCTGCAAACTGACCATTGTTCATTTTATACCAGCAGACGTGCTTGTCAAGTACATGCTGTCAGTTAAGGTTTCAGAGATACTGGAAAAGTATTCAAGCTTTACGTATATAATTGCTCCTGCCGCATTCTGCGGCAGCTCCTTTGATCGTAAGATTAGTCAGGATTTCAACTACAGAGGATACAGACATGCGGCTTGTTCCTACTATTTCATCCACTGTTTTAGGATAAAGATCAAGGCAGTCAAAAACCTTCTTTTCTTTGGGATCCAGATCAAATCTTATGACTGAAGCCGGTTTATTACCTTTACTCCTTTTTCCTGACACGGTTGAAACCGGCTCTTCACTTAAAAGCCCCAGCGCTTTCAATATATCATCCGGGTGAAGAGCGGCTCCTGCTCCTTCCGATATCAGCTTGTTGCATCCGGCGGAAAGCCCGTCGGTAAGCCTTCCCGGCACAGCGAAGATATCTCTTCCCTGTTCAAGGGCATTATTTACCGTAATGGACGTTCCTGATCTTATCCTGGCTTCTATCACAAGAAGTATATCGCATATACCTGATATTATACGGTTTCTTGATGCAAAATGCGGTCCCAGAGGTTTTGTTCCGTCAGGGTGTTCAGAGATCAGGCCTCCGTGTCCCTCAATCATATTAAATATATCCCTGTTCTGTTGAGGATAAACTATATCTGTCCCCGATCCCAGTATCCCAAAGGACCTTCCTCCCGCCTCCAAAGCAGCCCTCTGAGCGATGCCGTCTATGCCTCTTGCCATTCCGCTTACAATCTGGACTCCGGCAGCCGCAAGATGTGAAGCAAAATATTCCGCCATTCTTCTGCCGTATTCGGAACATGCTCTGGCACCTACTATGGCCACCGTTTTTTTATCAGCCTCGGGAAGATCTCCCCTCACATAAATACCTGCAGGACATCCCGGGATGAATCTGAGTTTATCCGGAAATTCATCATCAAATCTTGTTATATATCTTGTTTCAGCCATTCCAATACCTCCTGTCTATATTCCTGAAGCCGATCGCTTCCTTAAGATGCTTACACCCTATATCCTTTGCCCCTTCCAGATCCGCAATGGTCCGTGCTACTTTTATCATTCTGTGATAAGCTCTTGCCGAAAGACCGATACTGTTAAAAGCATCTCTCATGAGCTTCTCTTCATTCCTGCCCAGATGACAATACTTTTCTATATCCCTGACACCTATATCCGAATTAAACCTGAGCTTTGTTCCTTCAAATCTATTTCTTTGTATCATTACGGCTTTTTCGACTCTTTTTCTTATTTCTTCAGAGCTCTCGTTTCCTTCCCTGGAACTGATATCCTTAAATTCTATCCTGGATGCCTCCGTACAAATGTCGATTCTGTCAAGGAGAGGGCCGGATATTTTCCCAAGATACCTCTGTACATCGGCATCCGTGCATCTGCATCTTTCTCTGTCAGGATAATAACCGCATTTACATGGGTTCATCGCCGCGCATAAAAGAAAATCTGCCGGATAGGTATAACTTGCCGCAGCACGGGCTATATTTACCTGTTTATCTTCCATGGGCTGTCTTAAGATCTCCAAAGCCGAAGCCGAAAATTCCGGCAGTTCGTCTAGAAAGAGAACTCCTCTGTGCGCAAGAGAGCATTCACCGGGTCTGGGTATGGTGCCTCCGCCTGCCATGGCGGCAGCTGAAATTGTATGATGAGGTGAAACAAAGGGTCTGGATGATATAAGTCCCTCTCCTTTTTTTATTAGTCCCGCAACACTGTATATTTTTGTAACCTCCATGCTTTCATCCATCGTCATATCCGGAAGTATGGTCGGAAGCCTTTTTGCAAGCATTGTCTTCCCGGATCCCGGAGGACCGATAAGAAGTATATTGTGCATTCCTGCAGCAGCTATCTCCATAGCGCGTTTTGCAGTCTCCTGTCCGTTCACTTCAGAGAAATCTACATTATATTTATTGTAGTTTTCCTGTTTATCATTAATATTTAATGCGTTACACAACACCTTTTCACCTGTTTCAAAAAATCTCCTTGCAGCCTCTATGGAATCAACCCCGACAACCTCCATATCTCCTACGGCTTCGGCTTCAACAGCATTATCCCGCGGGACCATGCAGCTTCTTATTCCCATATTTTTCGCCTCTATGATCATGGGAAGAACGCCGTTTACTCCTATAACCTGGCCTGACAATCCAAGCTCTCCTATCACTGCCATACCGTCGGCAGATTCAGGCGGGATCTTCCCGAGGAGTTTGAGCAAAGATACCGCAACAGCAAGGTCATAAGATGTTCCGCTCTTTTTGATATCAGCCGGCGATAAATTAACCGTTATTCTTTTAGGCGGCAGCGTTATACCGGAATTTTTCAAGGCTGTACGGACTCTCTCCCTTGCTTCCTTAACCTCGCCGCCGAGGTAACCTACCATTTCAAAAACAGGCAGTCCCTCGGATACATCAGCTTCAACACTGATCTCTTTGCCCGTAAGACCGCAAAGAGACAGCGTTTTCACACAACTGTACATTATAAAACCTCCTTAATTTAAATTTGAATAAAAATTGAAACGAAAGTAATGATAGTAACGAAAAAAAAAAGTTAAAATGAATTAATTGATGTGAATTAGATAAATAACAAAAAAGATCGTATGAAATGATTTCTCACGAAATAAATACACCTTAGATCATGGCTGATCCGAACCGCAAATTTATAAATTTATACCTGCTGCTTTTAACGCCTCCTTATCTATTATATTCCTGTTGTCCATTGTCTTCATTACATCCTTGATGCTGAGATCGCCGTAAATCAGCTTCTGACCGAGATCAATGATGCTGTTGTCACTGAATGACAGGATCACAGGTTCAAGAACATTTGAAGGATTCTCAGTAATGACTAATCCTTTGTCTCCGTTTGTAAGCTCTACCGATGTTCCCGGAGCCAGAAGACTTATGCTGTCCACAAGGGCATTTGTTATTTCGGGATCAAAGAATTCTTCATGTGCCATCAAAAATCTTACCGCTGAAATCTCTGAAGTGGGCTCATTCACGTCATTCATGGCGGTCATGTTGTCAAATGCACGCGCAACGCAAAGGATTTTAGCGCCGAGGACATTTTTCCTTGTATCAAGCTCATGATGCTCATCGAAAGCATGAAGCATTCTCGTGGACTGCGACACAATGCGGTTTATAGCGGGCGTTGAAAGGAAAGCCGATTCAATGATCGATTCGCCTCGTTTTTTACACTCATAAATAAGCTTGTTGTCCTCTTCCGTCTTATCCTTTTTACTCCTTATGGCATCCGGAATATCATACCTTCCTATGCCATGCACGATGGCTGCAGTCACAGTCTCATTCTGGTCAGAAAGCTTGATATTCATCTTATGGCTTACCATGGCGCAGACCATGGCACAGTATAATGAATGCTTCGCTATTTCATCTTCTTTGCTTCTTAAATTCTGAACAAAATTTATCTTGTGGTCAAGCCTGCCGTATCCTTTGATGATCGATGCCGTGATATTGGGCAGATTTTTTACTTTGCCATGATCATGGAGCTGCTTGAGCTCATCAGCTATGGCAAAGCTTGTAGCCTGAGTGAAACGTTCGAACTCAATATCGTCTGCGCTCATAGGAGGAACAGGCTCTGCGGGCTCAAGTATATATAATCCTATGATGCCGAAATTCTTGACACTGTCAATGCCCTGAGTCGTAAGCTTTGAATCCCTTTCATAAAGCAGAACGCCCTTTTTATCATAAATAGGCTTTGCAAGCCTCATGCCGACCTTAAGGTTTTCGTGCCTGACAAAGATCATTTAATGATGCCCCCCCTCTAAAAGTGCTTCAAACTCATCGGTAGGAATGGGTTTTGAATAAAAATAACCCTGCGCTATATCACAACCGGCATCTCTTAGGAAATCAGCCTGTTCTTTTGTCTCAACACCCTCTGCTATAGTCCTCATTCCGAGTTCCTTGGACATTTTAATAGAATTAGCAACTATTATCTTTCCCCTCTTGGTATCGATGACTTCATCCAGGAAAAACCTGTCAATTTTGATCACATCCACAGGTGCATCCTTAAGCATATTGAGGGATGAATATCCCGAACCGAAATCATCCATCTCTATGGTGAACCCGATATCCTTTAAATCCTGCATGATGTCATAAAGAGCTCCCGTATCCTCAGTAAAGAGAGTTTCCGTGATCTCAAGCTCAAGCTTTGCAGGATCTATGTCATATTGCTTAACCAGCCTTGAAAGCTCTGATACCAGATCCGTATTTCCTATATGCAGTCTTGAAACATTGACAGATATCGGTATATCAACATTCATTCCCTTTAATCTCGAAAGATATTTTGCCGTTTCATTCCACATGAATTCATCAATCCGCTTGATAAATCCGTTTGACTCAAAGAGCGGGAGGAAATCGCCGGGCATCCTGATGCCTTTAAGAGGATGCATCCATCTTACCAGAGATTCGGCCCCGCATATCTTATTTGTTGCAAGTGATACCTTGGGCTGAAGGAACATAACAAATTCATGCCGCTGAAGCGCTATCTCCATCTCACTTTCGAGATCAGCAATCTGATTGTCCTTTAAGCGGATATTATCATCATAAACATTAAAGTTTGTAAGGGTATTGCCCTTGATGTTTCTCTTTGCCAGTCTTGCCCTGTCGCACATAAGCCTGACCGTGATATTACGTTCGTCTACCTTATATATTCCGTAGCTGAGTGTTGAACCGCAGCGTGTGGCTTCATCAACATGGAATGAAATTGTGAGCTTTTCAATATAATCCAAAAGCTCGTGCTCTTCCTTATATTCATACAGGATGGAAAACATATCGGCCTGATATCTTGCCGCAAGCCCGTCCCAGGGCAGTGAGCTGTGTATGATCCTTCCGAGTTCCCTGAGGCAGGTGTTTCCTGCTTCCACTCCGAATCTGTCATTTATGATACGGAATCTGTCTATATCGACGGAGATTATGGCAAATTTGCTTTCGGGTCTCATCAGGAGTCTTTCTTCTACTCCACGGTAGAAGCTTTCGCTGTTGAAAAGACCTGTGAGTGAATCGTAATCAGCCCTGAACTCAAGCTCCTGCTTTATCTCCATCTCGGTATTGACATCCTGTATGCACCCTGTGATACGGGCAAGCGAATTACCGATACCCTTTAATGTCTGAACCGTGATAGTAAACCATAGGGCAATATTGTATTTATTTATGAGTCTTATGGTGATCTCATGCGTGTCGCTTCCTGATCTTACCCTGTGAAGGAAATTCTCGTATTTCTCTCTGTCATCGCTGTGAGGCGAAAGCCCCTCGAGCAGAGTCCATTCTCCGCCCAGCATACCTTCGGAAACATCAAACATGTTCTCAAACGTAGTGCTTAAATAATAGTCTTTCTCTGCCGCATCATATTCAAACACATAAATTCCGGTAAGCTCGTTGACGTGTTCAGACCTTTCATAATTCTTTGCCAGCTCGTTTCTTGCCTGAGAGTCGGTCTTTATTTCCCTGAAGCGTCGGCTTGTGACATAATCCTGCACAATATCATGAGAAAGATCGTTGATATCCCTTGCCACAAGGAAAACCTTGCCTTCTTCGAAGATCGCGCTGAAAGAATACCAGTGATATGTACCATCCTGATAAAGGAACCGTACTTTGCTGTCAACGGATTCACGGCCAATCCTTGAAGAATCCTTAAGCCTCGCAGGACTTGAAGCATACATAAAGTCCTCTGTATCATCGGGATAGACAACATGATTTATAAAATAATCCCTTAGCGCTTCAAAATTCTCCACGCGTTTTTCAACCATGGAGAGGATATTCTCCTCCCTGATCCTTGTGCACATCAGAGTGTCCAGATCGACTTCCCATATGATATCCTGTATTTTCTGCATAGCCGTATTGTAATGCTTTGTACTTTCCTTCAAAGCCTCCAGCTGTGCACCGATATCCTCTTTAGTGTCTGCGATAATATATACTTTTATATTATTACGCATACGAAGCCTTGTAGTCCTGGTATGTATCACCCGTCTGAGCCCCGGTGAATAGACATCTGCGTCGACAGATGAAATATCATTCTCGAATTTCTTTAAAGGACAATCCTTGCACTGCTCACTTTCACCCTTGATAAGCTTATAACAGTATCCCAGACTCTCTCCGGGTATCCTCTCATTAAGCGCATTATTCTTATATATAAGGTGAAGCCTTTCATCCACGGCATATGCCCAGGTTTTTATCGGATCCAGGATATTCTTTACAAGCTCTATATCATGCAGTGAAACATTTTTTCCGACAAACTGATCTGCGTCCTTGACTTTATCCGAAAACAGGGAATAAGTATTCTTTCTTTTCTCTTCGGCTGATTTTAATGCGGTCGATGCTTTATCATAAAGCTCGGAAATATTCATCATTCCGTCATGCTTTACGGTGGCAATTCCTATGGACACAACCTCTTTTAGATTTTCACTGTAAGCTCCCCACGAAATCCGCAGTGAAGATATGATGGACATTGCCCTGTCACAAAGGATCATGTCATCCTTCACTCCAAGCAGGTAAGCAAGTATCACTCCGTCCCCGGCCGGAGCCACTACGTCCGAAGCTCTGAGAACGCCCTTTACTACACCTACTGCATTCTTAAATGCTTCATCTGCATACTCACTGCCCTTCATATCCGAAAGAGCCCTGTAATCCGTGAGTTTTATCAAAAAGAGGTTGGGTATATCATATATTGGTATCTCTTCGAGAAACAGTCTGAGATTATTAAAAAAGACAATCCTGTCATCATCTATCGCGGAGGCGCTTTCAGAAGATATTGCATCGATCGATCCTGTCAGCGCACCGTCACCGCTCCGCTCTGAAATACCGACCTGAAACCAGGTAAAATTACCTTTTTTATCCAGAATTCTCAGATAAGTATAATTCCTGTGTAAAAAATCAAAATTTGAAGTAAAAAAAGATATTGCTCTTTTGCAATCTTCTGTATGAACTTTAGCGCCTATCTCAATATCACCAACGAAGGGTGCCAAGATAGTACTGCTTGGAAGAATACTTGTCACGGACGGATCAAACACCATCCTGTCTTCATCCTGATAATATTTAAATCCTACCCTCATAAAATCTCCTTTTGGGCCTAAACATCTGAATATTATTGTAAACTTATATCAAACAAGGGTCAAGAAAAATTATGGTAAACTAAATCCCGATTGAGCAGGTATTTTGATATGAGCTGTTTAGAATGCGTAAACGGTATTTGAGCGTGTGATCAGTACAACAGATATTCACTCATCACAACATTGGAAACATCCAGTCCGGTTTCCGTCAGATGGAATCTCTTTTCTTCATCCTCTCCCGAAAAAACCGCCAGACCTTTATTTACATGATGATGCATTACTTTTCCGTAGACTTTATCTATATCGATATCGAAAGCTTCCGTAAAATCCATGCATCTTATTCCGTCAGTTTTTCTCAGTCCCAGAAACATGAATTCAGCCATTTCATCTTCTTTTCTGAGAAAAATGTCTTCCTGTCTGATACCTCCGGGATCAGATGCATATTCATTCAGGTCCGGTGTATTTGTATATCTGTGATCATCCATCAGAGATGCTGCAGACACACCGAAGCCGATATAATTCCGTCTTTCCCAGCATCGCAGATTATGAAGGCATCTGTAATCCCGATCCTTTTCATCTTCCGGATCTCCGTTGCACAATGAATAATTGGATATTTCATATCTCTTGTATCCTTTAGATAAGAGATATTCCTGTGTGAGCTTATAGATATAATAGGATTCATCTTCTCCGGGAAGCGGAAGCAGTCCGTAACGGTACTTATCATAAAACGGCGTGTTCTGCTCCAGTATCAATGAATATGCTGAGATATGCTGAGTGTTCAATTCTGTTACTTTATCAAGTGTCTCTATCAATGTTTCCCCGGTCTGATATGGTATAGAAGTCATTACATCAACATTAACATTATCTATACCGCCCCAGTAAAGCCTGTCAAAATTACGTTCCAGGTCTTCAAAGGTATGGATCCGTCCCAGGGTTTTTAATTCTTTTTCTATTGCCGACTGAAGCCCAAGGCTTATACGGTTTATCCCTGATGCCACATAATCCTTGATCTTCAGATCTGTAAGGGTCCCGGGATTTGCTTCAATAGTGATCTCAATACCGTCTTCTATGTTGATCACTGAGGAAACAGCGTCTATTATCCTTTTTATACAGGATGAAGGAATACTGCTTGGAGTTCCTCCTCCGATATAAACGGATTTCAGTTCTTTTCCTTTCAGTATTTCCTCTGCGCTTCTGATCTCTTTGATAAGAGCGGCTGTATAATAAAAAACCGTATCCTCCGAAGGAGGGACCTGCGAATTAAAGTCACAATACAGACACTTTCTTACACAGAAAGGGATATGGATATAAATGCTGATGTCTTTACGTTCTTTATTCGTCATCAAGCTTTAATACAGACAGGAAGGCTTCCTTAGGAACCTCAACAGATCCTATCTGGCGCATCTTCTTTTTGCCTTCCTTTTGTTTTTCCAGAAGTTTCTTCTTTCTTGATATGTCGCCGCCATAGCACTTGGCGAGCACATCTTTTCTTACCGCCTTAACGGTTTCCCTTGCTATGATCTTTCCTCCCACTGCCGCCTGGATCGGTATCTCGAAGAGATGTCTCGGTATCTCCCCTTTAAGCTTCTCGCACATTTTTGATCCCCTCGCGTACGCCGAATCCTTGAAGACAATAAATGACAGGGCATCTACATATTCTTTATTTATCAGGATATCGAGCTTGACAAGTTCGGATCTGACATAACCCTTGATTTCATAATCAAAGCTTGCATAGCCTCTGGATCTTGATTTTAGGGCATCGAAGAAATCATAGATGATCTCGTTTAATGGAAGGTCATATTTTAGGAGTACCCTTGTCTCCTCTATATATTCCATGCCTGTCTGGATTCCCCGTCTTTCCTGACAGAGACCTATGATAGCGCCAAGATATTCAGATGACACCATAATCTCAGCCGATACTACCGGTTCTTCCATATAGTCTATCTCTGAAGGCTCGGGAAGATTTGACGGATTGGTAAGCTCTATCATTTCTCCGTCAGTCTTATATACACGGTATACAACTCCCGGCGCTGTCGTAACAAGATCCAGATCATATTCTCTCTCAAGCCTTTCAGCTATGATGTCCAGATGCAGCAGTCCAAGAAAACCGCATCTGAACCCGAAGCCCAGGGCAAGCGATGTCTCAGGTTCAAAGGTCAAAGAGGCATCGTTAAGCTGAAGTTTTTCCAAAGCATCTCTTAAATTGGGATAATCCCTGGTGTCAGCCGGATATACGCCGCAGTATACCATGGGATTTACTTTTTTATATCCGGGCAATGCCTCCTTACAGGGATTTACTGCTGATGTGACGGTATCACCTACACGGGCTTCTCTTACATCCTTTATAGATGCAGTAATGTATCCGACCATCCCGGATGATAATTCCTCACACGGAATAAATCTTCCGGCGCCGAAATATCCGACTTCAACGATCTCTTCCTCCATGGCGTTTGCCATAAAGCAGATCCTGTCCCCGGGTCTTAGTGTTCCGTCAAATACACGTATAAATACTATGACTCCCTTATATGAATCATAGAGCGAATCAAAGATCAGACACTTCAACGGTTCATCAGGCGAGCCTTTAGGCGAAGGTATCTTTGAGACAATGCTTTCCAATACTTCTTCAATTCCTATGCCTGCTTTAGCCGAAATACGAGGAGCATCAAGCGCTTCTATCCCTATGACATCCTCTATTTCACCGGCAACCCTGTCCGGATCAGCAGACGGAAGATCGATCTTATTCAGAACCGGAAAAACGTCAAGATCATGATCCATTGCAAGATAAACATTCGCAAGAGTCTGCGCTTCTACTCCCTGGGACGCATCGACAACAAGCACTGCACCGTCGCAGGCGGCAAGTGATCTTGATACCTCATAGTTGAAATCCACATGTCCCGGGGTATCTATCAGATTAAATATATATTCCTCACCGTTCCTCGCAGTATAAACAGTCCTTACTGCCTGTGATTTTATCGTGATCCCTCTTTCACGTTCAAGATCCATGTTATCAAGTACCTGATCCTGCATCTCCCTTTCGGTAAGAAGTCCGGTCTTTTCAAGGATCCTGTCTGCAAGCGTGGATTTACCGTGATCTATATGCGCGATGATACAAAAATTTCTTATATGATCCTGTCTGATCTCCATAAAAATCCCTTTTGCTTGATTTATCCAGCCGCTGGTCTTTATCCTGCTCTTGTATAAATGCTCCGGTATGATTTATCCGGCTTAATGATATTAAAACGACCGATGCTTGATCACATCGGTCGTCCCTGAGCAAAAAATATTTTCCTTTAAGCCATCTTGTTTACGGCTTTGGTAAGATGTGATACCTTTCTTGAAACATTGTTCTTATGGTATACGCCTTTTGATCCGGCGCTTTCGATAACACCTATAGCGCTCTTAAGCTCCTCTTCTGCCTTAGCCTTGTCAGATGCTTCAACCGCTGCATTTACTTTCTTTATTGCAGTCTTTACGCTTGTACGAATGGACTTATTTCTCTCTGTCCTCTTTGCGCTGGTTTTGATTCTTTTCTTAGCTGATTTAATATTTGCCATTTCTCTCTCCTGATGATCAAATTCTGTTTATATGCTATATATCATAAAGAATGACTGTTGACACGGCGGTCATCCCTTTTAAACACTTTGCTTATTATAAAGACTGGCTTATAGCTTGTCAACAGCTATAGTAAAAACCTTTAAGAAAGATCCTCCATAGTTACTATTCACAGAAAAAGAGGGTCTGTTATTACAGGTAGGGTATAACCCTGCCTGAAACACCATTCGTCTTCTTTTGTTTACGGTGGAGATTCAGAAAAGATTTCTTTAACTGTGTATGGATTTCCTTCACAGAGCCTCTGCAGTGCTATTATCTCGTTTATCCCATTCCGCCTGCATGTCTCTATGTATGATTTTATAAGTGCATGATTATCCGCCGCTTCAACCGATTCAAACTGCCCCGATATCTTCATATGAGATTTGATAGATCGAAGTGATCTCTCGGATAGATTATTGGTTGTCGGAAGGCTGAAATCCTCAAGCCATCTGAAGTAATTCTTACGATATTTTTTTATCCTTCTCAACAAACTTCGCTCTTCCTTAGCCCCATATTTCCCATCATCCTCTTCATTTTCTTTCCAGCCCTCGGTGAGATATTCGTCCACCTTCCCGTGGAACGATCTTATATAGGAATCCTGGAATGATACTTCGCCATTTTTGATAGCGGCATTACGTTCTTTGATCGTGCTTCCTATCAGTTTTTTCATTTTTGTCGACCATCCATGCTGCGTGTCATCTGTGTTTTTCTGACAGTCACGTTCAAGATGCTGATTGCACTCTATGTTCTCGAAATTGAATTTCTTATTGTAGTTGAGGGAAACGTGGTCGTGCATCACGACATTCTCCGGAGTAAGCAAAGCCAGCACGTTGTCTTCATCTATTCCGACCATGTCCTTTTTTTCGTGTGCTGTATAGTATGCGATGTGTTCGTCTCCATAAAACCTGAAGCATCCCCTCTGTGTAAGTATCATCACAACCGTGTCGTCCCAATATACTATACGTCTTGTGATGAGCATCAGTTTAAGATCCTGTCGGAACTGTATGAGGCCTTTTGCAGCTCGTTTTTGCAGCTTGGCTATATACCCTTCGCACGGTGTCAGTTCCCCGCCCGTAATACCGTTAAGAAACATGGCTGTCTTATTCATCGCTGCATTTCCGGTGTTCGTAAGCGATAACGCCAGTGCCTGAAGTGTACTCCCATACTGTACCTCCCCACGAAGATTCGGAGGGCATCTTAATGAAAAAATCTCCCCGCATTCCATACACTGAAAACTATAAAATCTATGTCGGGTTTTCTTGACGCTGACAACTATATCCAGTTCATACTTGTCTTCATATTCACCGGTAAAAATATAACTTTCACTTCCACATGTCGGGCACAGGAACTCTTCTGACTCATCTCTGTATTCTATCTCGTCTGTCAGCTCTAAGGCTGAAGGTGCCGGAAGGGAATGCTTTTCGTGCCCTGTCTGCCCACCTTTTTTTCTGCCGGTTTTAATCCGCGTATTAGGTATCAGCTTTTTCTTTCCTATAGGTGTTTTTGACGTGGGAAGATTAGTGTTGCTGCTGTCCCTTCCAAGAAGCGCCTCCGAACGCGCAAGAGCAGCTTTCAGTACTCGGATCTCTTCATTTTTTTCAGCCAGTTTTTCCTCGTATTCTTTCGAGAGTTTATCTATCTCTAAATCGCACTTTTGATAGACCTCCCATATCTTGTCGCCAAGGCGTTGTATCTCTTTGTCTTGTTCTTCTGCCTCTGACTCCATGTTTTTCCAAAGATCCTCGCATTCCTCAAACCACAGGTTCCGCACTGACACTGCCCGGGCATTAGCTGCAGCAAGCTCTGACCGGAGCCGTTTTATTTCACGAATGAATCCGTCAGTTACACGTCGATAGTCTTCCTGTAGCTTTATATATCTTTCCCCAGACTTAAACTCATCAAGTTCCCGCTTCAGGTTTTTGTTCCTGTACTGAAGATCGGAGCACAGAAGAAAGAGGTCTTCCTCTTTGGTTTTGGCCATCGTCATCGGCATCCGCCAGGGGCTCCTTATTCAGCAGTGGTTCCTAATGCCATGTCTGCCATGTCCCTGAGTTTTTGAATGCCGACCCGCAGCTTTCTGTTCTCGAGTTCAAGCTTTCTTATCTTTGCATCCTTCTCTTTGCAGGCACTTTCCAGCTCAGCTATCTTAAGTGCATGATCAGATTGACTTGGCTCCGCTTTCTCTTTCGGTTCTACGTCATTATCTGTCCTTTTTTTTCGCCCTCTTTTCCCGGAAGATGGTATGAGCTCGCCTGTTTCCGGATCCTCTATCCCCAGATATTTGCGTACAGGTCTCGATTGCTGTGTTATCGGGTCGTAATGAGATGTTGATTCGTAAAGCGCAACGGCCCCCGTCTTCTTATTTGTGTAGCGTACTATTGACATATGCAGTCCCTCCTTTGCGTATTGGTACTATATATTATATATCATACCAATAGATATGTCAATAGTTTTGTTGGTATTATTTTCAAAACAATACCAATGAAATATGGAAGTCTATCATTTTTATGACAGACTTCCATCAGCGCTTTTTACTGTAGCCCTTGATGTTTCCTGCATCGTAGATTGGTAAAGCTCTGGTAAATCAACGAGCTTTTTTATCCCTAATTATTACTGTGAATAGTAACCCTCCATAAGGATATCAAGGTTGGTTTCCGCATCCTCAAAATCAAAATTTTCAACCATACGTACTATATCTTTTACGTCCACATCTATCTTTTCGTCCTCATAGGAAATCTCCTTAAGCGAGGATGCTATATCTGCCGCCTGATCAAAATCCATCTCCCCGAGGCTGTCTTTAAGATTGTTAAGCTTTTCGATCAGTTCATCCTTTGAAATACTGTCTCCTTTTGATGGGCTGCTTTCAGCCGATCCACCCTGCTCCAGATATCTCTTTATAGAGTCAGCAACCTTTCTGTATAACGGAATAATATTTTGATGCTCACGGTCAATGCTGTCCCAATCGTTCTTTTTGGAATAGTCCTCAAGCTCCTTGGCTTTATCCGAAAGATTGTCTGCTCCTATATATCTTGCAGAGCTCTTCAGACCGTGAACCGTAATCCTGTAGTTTTCCAGATCCCTGTCGTCATAATACTGCTGCGCTTCAGACATGGTGTCCGAATCATAAAACGTTGCAAGAAGCTCTCTGTATACTTCTTTGCTTCCGCCTACATTCCTTATGGCATCATCGGTATTGATGTCTTCAAGCGTCGAAAAATCATAAATATCAACGGTTCCGGCGGATTTGCTGTTTCCTGCATGAGCTTTGGTATTGTCTTCAACCTTATCTTCTCTTAACGAAGGATCCTCCCAGGAATTATCCCATATTGGAGTTTCCTTATATTTATCAGGGATCCATCTTGACATGACCTCAGCCAGCGTAGTCAGCTTTATGGGTTTTGAAATATAATCATCCATCCCGGAAGTAAGGAAAAACTTTCTTGCTCCCTTAACGGCATTTGCCGTAAGCGCAACTACAGGAACATCCGCAGCTCCTGCAACATTAAGCTTCCTGAGATGATTCACGCATTCGATTCCGTCCATCCTCGGCATCATATGATCCATGAATATAAGATCAAAATCATGCTCGGCGAAGTAAATATTCAAAGCCTCATCTCCCGACATGGCTGTAGTTATCTGCGGATGATACTGTCCTATAAGTCCTTTTGCAACATCAAGATTGACCTTATTATCATCAACAATGAGTATTTTAGCTCTAGGACATATAAACGGAAGATGGAAAACATCCTCCTGTTTGTTCTCCGCCATACCCTCAGTAAACTGTGCCTGGCTTTCATCAAATACATCTATAGGGATCGTGATCTCAAAAGTCGAGCCCTTCCCCAACGTTGATTTACAGGAAATCTCTCCGTTCATCAAATGAAGAAGATCCTTACAGATCGTAAGTCCGAGACCTACTCCCTTGGTAGATTTATTCCTTGCATTATCAGCATACTGGAAAGACTCAAATATCAGGTTTATCTCATCTTCCCTGATCCCGGATCCGGTATCCGTTACTGCAGCATAAAGCATACCTTTTCTTTCTTCTTCTCCCGGAGCAAACGAAACATTCAGATCTATCTGCCCGTCATTTGTAAATTTTATCGCGTTGCTGACCAGATTCAGCAGAACCTGCTTAATCCTCTGCTCATCCCCTATGAGACCGTCGGGAACCTTACCGTTAAATGAGATATTATAATCAAGGCCTTTTTCCCTCACGCTCATCGAAGTCATACGATACAGATCGGCGACCAGTTCCGATATCCTGAAATGCTCATGCATGATCTCAACTTTGCCTGACTCAATCTTTGAGAAATCAAGAATACCGCTTATGATAGCAAGGAGATTGTCTGCGGATCCCTTGATACCGGACGCATATTTTCTTGAATCCGGATCGAGATTATCTCTTGAAAGCATAAGCTCTGAAAAACCCGTGATCGCATTAAGCGGAGTCCTTATCTCGTGTGATATGGATGCCAGGAAATCACTCTTGGCTCTGCTGGCAGAATCTGCTCTGTCCCTCAGAAGATATGTCGACATACAGCGGGTCACTTCTATAAGTGTATTCCTTGTTCTCTCAGGCCACTCATAATCAATATTCAAATGCTCATAATCAACCGTACCGTAAACATCACCGCCTGATAGGATCGGTACTACAAGATGAGACGTTCTGTTATCCGTGATCCTGCTTCTGGCATCATTACTGTAATTAGCCAGAAATGCGCTGTTCATGATAATATACTCGCTGTTGCTCAAAATATCATAGGTCATCTGAAGCTCAGCCGTATCACTCTCACGCCTTTCTCCCGGATTGAACTTGCTGCCCCCGGGCACAGAACTGAAATCATAAAGACATATCTCAAGCCCCGGAGTATCATCCTTTTCCATTACATGAATATTTACGATATTAAACTGATTGGCAATATGCTCCAAAAGCAGCATCATGGAATTGGAAAAACTCTTTGAATGCTCAAGGATGTTAAATGTAAAGCTTACAGCATCATAATCCAGATTACCGCTCTTTTTCACCGGATCGATGATTGAAGATTCCTCACCTTCAATATATTTCAGAAGCTCCTCTTTCTCCGCAGTGAACCTTACAATATAGTCAAGTTCTTCGCCTGACTCTCCCGTATAGATGTGATCAAGTGAATGCTCAAGGCTTGAATGTATCATGGCAAGCATTGCTTCATCGGTATCTCTTATGATAGCGATAAAGGTTGCATTATTAAGCCTGAAAAGATAATCCTCCGGTTTTAAGACAGCCTTCGCAGTTTCCGCTACTCTTAAGATTATCGCATCAGTGAAGAAGCTTCCGTATTCATCTGTGATATCAGAAAGATTCAGTATCTTGAAAAACAGATAATACAGCTTCTCACCATCCTGTACGGCAAGCTTATCTATAAGCTGTAAACCTATATCCCACGTATAAAGCCCTGTTGCATTATCCCTTTGGGCAACTTCAAGAAAGTCCTTCTCTTTTTCCTTCTCACTGGTGATATCTGTGATCTTTCCGACGACACGGATCTTCTTCCCGCCGCGTTTTACGACCCTGCCTTCGATCCTTATCCAGATATATTCGCTGGGCTCCTTACCACAGAATCTTACTTTCAGCGGCTCCTGTGTCTCCCCGTTCAAAAGCTTTATTACGCTTTCTATATCCTCACTGTATACCAGTTCCCCTCTGGACAGCTTCTCAAAGGCATTATTGATAGTACGTTCAACGGAATTATCCGCATCCTCTTCCAAAATTGAACCATAATAAGTCAGCTTATCCTTATCATAAACATAATCAAAAATTACATCATCAGAACCCTCAAACGCGAGCCTGTATCTCTCCTCTTCGGTTGAAAGCTCAACAAACAGCTCCTCTTCCCGCATAACATGTCTTCTTGCCAGGATACAGGCAATAAAAAACACCGGGAGCATGAAAATGAACTCCAGCGTAGGCGTAAACACAGCAGATCTGTACAGGACTAATGACGCATGGAATGAAGGCATTCTGCCGTTTGCGGAAAGAAGCCATCTTGCTGCTATTGCGAAAAGACACACGTTCATGATGATATATGAAGCCACGCTCATAATGATCATCATCACTGTGTCAAGATAAACCAGCGCTATCGCAATCCCGATGAAATACCCGGCCCTGACATTTATCTCAGGAATAAGCGAAAACATCGATACAGCGATCATCATCGAAAAAGCTACATAATATTTGATTATCTTTATGGGTACCCTGCTGATATAAAGCATATAGGGTCCAAGGGTGGCAAAAAGAAGCGAAAAACATACCATGAACAATAAATTATTCGATATATGTATTACTTTGGTCTTGCTTAAGAGGATGATCAGCGGAACTATAAGAATACCCGCAAAAAGAATGTGGCATATCAGAGATGTCACAGTTTCCTCGTATGATCTTGATTTGTTTAATCGCTCTCCGTAGGTTCCCATATATACAGACTATCCATGACCATATTGATCATATGATCACTCATCAAAAGAAACAGTCACATAAAATGCCCCGCTGCTTTCGTCCTGTCTGATATGAGTCACAATCCCGTTACGTGATCTCAAGGCTTCCTGTCTCGTATAATTACCGGACATAGCTATAGCAGGGACTATCGTATAGTATACCACAAGTCCGTCTTGTAGATAACCCTCTTCTACAGATACTTCAACGCCCTCTTTGATCTGCTCATAATCTATCTCCATTTTGAATTCCATTTCGCGCATAGATAAGACCCTTATAATCCTTTGAGTTTTTTGGGCGGTATAGTATGCACCCGCATTCCGTTTATCTCAACCCTGTCATCTACCGTGATCACAAGGCATTCTTTGCCGTCAATCAGTCTTGTCTCTATAAGATCCGACCTTTCAGGATTAACCTTTATCACTATATCCGGGGTTCTTATGTCGATCTTTTTTATCCCGGGCAGATTTGCCGCATGAACATACGGGGTTATTTCCTTTTCTTCCTCTTCGGATATTTCCTTCGCAGCCTCGTCGTATTTCCAGTCGTAGTCTTCCATGATCTCATTGTCAAGGCCGCTGCGTTCAAATACTTTTCGCATTTCTTTTTTATCAATGAGATATGGCTCTTCATCATCCGAATGATCTCTGAGCATTACTCTTACATTATCATTTATGGCGATAACGTCGGGAAGGCTGATATCTTCCCCCAAGGTCTCTGTAACAACGGAATTAAAGAAATCCGCCTGATAACCGGCACTCAGAGGTCTTACGGCTCCCAGCACTGCGTCTATGAACCCCTCCTGCAGCTCCTCGCTTTTTTTTGAATAATAAAGGATCGAATGGATATCAGAAGTCCTGTCCTTGAATTCGGGAAACAGGAATCCATGTGCAGGATCTGCCACTATCCAGTCACGTATCTTTTCCGTAATGCGGTTTTCACCGGGATCATACGATAAAGTGCCTTTTTCAAGCTTTACCGGACAGATGGCGCAGCAGATATAATCATAGATCCCCTCTGACGCATCCTCGTTTACTATCATATCCGAAGTCACGCCAGGGATATCATATATCGCATGTATCAGAATGATATAGAACTTTTCAACTGTATCATAATTTTCAATGATCCTGTCATAAAACCTGTCTGTAAGCTCATCATCTTCAAGATGCGAATCACGCAGCGCTAAAAGCTCCGACTGTGTGCCGCCGTTTCTTTCCTCAGCCAGAGGAAATTCCATATCAATGATATTCTTCCCATATGAGCCGGTCAGTGTCTTTTTAAAGATTTCAAAATACTTATGCTGTTCCTCTTCTGAAAGGCTCATGAAAGCATCTCTGGATACAGCCTGTTTTTCCTTCTCATTATTTACATAGCAGCCGCAGATACGATCTATTGTGCAGTTATCGAGCGAGAACTGCTTTTTGATCTCCTTGATTTCATTATTATTCATTTTGTCTCCGTTTTTGGTTTTTCAGCGCGATTAGCCGAAGGCAGTACCGGATCACAGGTAAGCCTTATTCCCAGCTTGCGAAATACCGATTCATCAACACTTGATAGCATCACAGTTGAATGGGCTTCACATCCCCTCATAAACGGCAGCTGTTCAAGTGTAAGCCTTGCTTTTGGATCGGTAGCAGCCGATACTGAAAGAGCTATAAGCATCTCGTCAGTATGAAGCCTCGGATTATGAGATCCAAGATACTGAGTCTTAAGTGTCTGTATGGGTTCCAATGACTCCCTGCTTATAAGATGAACAGGATGAGGTATGCCCGCATTCAGCTTCAGCGAATTGATAAGACAGGATGCTACTGCCCCTAAAAGATCGTTTGTGCGTCCCGTCATTATACCCCCGTCATGCAGCTCTATAGCTGCGCAGGGTGTGCCGGTCATCTCCATTCGTTCTCTTGCGGCTATAACAACCTTTCTGTCTTCTGTGGTAACGTCTGCCTGTTTCATCACAAGTTCAAGCTTTCTTACGACCTGAGAATCAACATTTCCCAGCTTAAGATCGCATGCACCTTTAAAATATCTTCTGATTATCTCCTGCCGGGAGGCTTCCTGACATATCCCGTCATCTATTATGCAGTTTCCTGCCATATTGACTCCCATGTCAGTCGGGGATTTATAGGGGCACTCTCCGACGATCTCCTCAAACATAGCTTTCAGCACAGGAAAGATCTCTATGTCCCTGTTGTAATTTACAGTGGTCTCTCCATATGCTTCCAGGTGGAACGGATCGATCATATTAACATCATTAAGATCTGCAGTCGCAGCTTCATATGCAAGATTCACAGGATGCTTCAGCGGAAGGTTCCAGATCGGGAACGTTTCAAACTTTGCATATCCGGCCGTGATCCCTCTCTTGTGCTCATGATATATCTGAGAGAGACAGGTAGCCATCTTTCCTGAACCAGGTCCTGGCGCAGTCACTACTACAAGCGGTCTTGTGGTATGTACATATTCATTCTTTCCGTAGCCTTCATCGGAAACGATCTTGCTCACGTCTCCGGGATAGCCCTCTATGACATAATGAAGATAACTGTTTATATTATGTGTTTCCAGCTTATGTCTGAATTTGTCGGCAGCCGCCTGACCGGTATACTTCGTGATCACTACAGATGACACATAGAAATCCATGTCCCTGAAGCTGTCAACAAGCCTTAAGACATCACTGTCATAAGTGATGCCCAGATCCCCCCTTGTCTTACTCTGTTCAATTGCATCTGCTGAGATTACTATGACTATCTCTGCCTGATCCTTAAGATTTGAAAGCATTTTGAGCTTTGAATCAGGCTCGAAGCCCGGGAGAACCCTTGACGCATGATAATCGTCAAAGAGTTTCCCGCCGAACTCCAGATAAAGCTTATCGAATTTTTCTATTCTTTCTTTAATATGAGCGGATTGGATCCGCTCATATTTAGCATTATCAAAGCCTGCGCGCTTTTTTGATACTTCAGCGCACATGGTCAGGCTGTTTCTTCAACCTTGAATGCTGACACTGCCTTTTCGAGGATTTCTGTAACTTCAAGTGTCTTGTCAGCCTCTTCTTTTATGGTCTGGATCGTTGCCCCGATCTCTTCCATGGAAGCATTGGTCTCCTGACATGAAGCGGCATTCTCCTCGGAGATTGATGACAGAGCGCTTACGTCATCGAGAACCTGAGCCTTGGCCGCATCAAGCTCCTGAGTCTTTTCTGCGATCGTATGTATGGCATCAACCGTGCCTCCGACCTTTTCGTTAACGACGCTGAAGCTGTCGTTAACCTGAGTGAGTACAGTACCCTCATTATTAACTGCTTCTGAGATCTGGCCTGCATATTCCACATTCTTGTCGGATGTAGCAATGATCTCGTCAACAATAGCCTTGATCTCCTTTGAAGACTGATCAGACTGTGAAGCAAGACTTGATATCTCACCGGCAACAACTGCAAAGCCTTTGCCTGCCTCGCCTGCCCTTGCAGCTTCTATAGATGCATTGAGTGAAAGGAGATTTGTCTGTGATGCAATGCTTTCTATTACTGATGCAGCTTCCGCTATCTTCTTTACAGCTTCTGACGAAGTGTTGATGCCGTCAACAACTGACTTTGAAACCTTTATGGTGTCGGAATTTGCTTTCATCAGTTCATCCAGGGCAGACTGTGCAGTCCTGTTCTCTGCCTCTACCTCCTTGGCATAAGTGGTAGCCTCCTCGGTAAGGGCCTTGATGCCGTCTATGTCGTCACCGATCTGGATCATATTGACCTGGGTATTCTGTACGGACTCAGCCATTTCCATTGAACCCTTGGAAAGGTCATCGACTGCCCTTACTACACCCTCAGATGCTGAGTTTACAGTGGTAACTCCGCCTTCGACGTCATCCATGTCCTTATGCAGTTCATGAACATCCTTGACGATATCAACAACTATCGACCTTATCTTGTCACGTACTGTAACTGTATCTTCTGCGATCTCGGCAAGTTCCCTTATGGAAGCCTGAGGATGCTCCTGGCTTGTCAGATCCCCGTCCGCCAGCAGTCCGAGCTCGTTCATAACGGTTCCAAGTGAAGACACGATCTTTTTGGATATGACAAATATCAGTACGGCAAATATAACCACAAGTACAAGAACGACTATGATCACAGATAAGATCGAATGCCTTATAGCGGCCGTAACATCAGCCTGAGGCGATCCTGCCCAGGCAGCTCCGACAATCTGATTGTTGCCGTCACGTACCGGCATATAATAAACATAATAATCATGGCCGCCGACATTAACGCCGTTTGCGTGGACATCTTCTCCATTCTTAACCTTTGCCCATATCGCCGCGTCCATCTGTGTGTTTTCATTACGGTTGCCATCATCCTTTATTACGGAAGTAATGAATCTCGTATCACCCATGAAAAGCGTAAGCTCAATATCCTCGGGTTTAAGGGAATCCACATAATCATGCTCATAAGTGGGCTCCCCTGCATTTATGATATCCCACTCATAGTATTTCCTGAGGTCATCGGATGCAACACGGAGTTTCTGATATGTTGCGTCCTCCATCGTGGTTGTCATGGAACGTCCTGAAACAATGCACAGGATCAGCCCCGACAGGACGAGCGGAACAAATCCGATCATCAGCAGCATTTGCGTCATGCTCAGTTTCTTTTTCATCACCCTCTCCTTTCAGCACAAAAGTGATCTTTTTATTTAGCCAAATGCCTCTTCGGCAATTCAGACTAAAATATTATAACTGCATTTCATAATATAATCAATCCCCAAATACATCATTTAGTAAAAAAAAAGTCCGATGCACTATATATTGTGCAGCGGACCGGTTGTTCTGTTTCAGCAGACGATATTATTTACTTAAAGAACGACATATCCTGATTCAGCCTCTGTGCAAGCTCATTCAGCTTGTCCGCAGAGCCTGCGAGGACGTTGACCGTGGCATTGAGTTCCTGCATAGATGCGGAGGTCTGCTGTGTAGCGGCAGCATTCTGCTCGGATATGGCCGACAGCGATCCCATGGCATCTACCACAACATCCTTTGCCGACATACAAGTATCAGCATTGCTGGATATCGAACCAACGCCGCTTACTGTAGTCTGGATATTTGCAATAAGATCGTGGATACTGTCGACGGTTGCCTGAAGCACTTCCTGCTGCTCAAGCGCAACCTTCTTCACCTGCTCGGCTTTGTTTGTAGCCTGCTCAGACTGTGCCAGAAGGCTTGCCATCTCTTTACGGATCTCCTCGGCAGTGGTATTGGAATCTGTGGCAAGGCTTCCGATCTCCGTAGCTACTACAGCAAAGCCTCTACCCGCATCACCTGCACGGGCTGCCTCGATCGATGCATTAAGGGCGAGCAGGTTGGTCTGTGATGCGATATTCGTGATCATATCTACCTTTTCGTTCACTGTATTTACTGCCTGGCTTGTCGCATTGATAGCTTCCGTGATCTCTTCTACATTCCTGTTCATCTCCTCGGAGCTCTTCATAAGCTTATCGAGTTCGCTTGCTGAGGTCTGGCTCGACGTATTCATCTCATCAGCAGTGCCTGCCAGCATATTGGTGTTTTCCGTGACTCCTGATACGGCTACATCAATATTGCCTACGCTCTCCGTAGCCTGCTGTATATTATCGGCCTGCTCGGTAGCGCCCTTTGCGATATCCTGGATCGCATTTGATACATCATCGGCAGTATGGCTGATCTGACCGGCGGTATCCGCAAGGTCATTTGACGAATTGCCGAGCGTAAGTGTCGTGTCTTTCACATTTGAAATGATCCCCTTCAGGGTGTCAATGACACTGTTTGTATCCTTTATCATGCCGCCGATCTCGTCTTCATAATCCAGATAGCGGTCAACCTTGACAAATTCACCCTCCGAAAGCCTTGAAAGGGAGTCTGAAATGACCTTTGTGCTGCCGAGTATGTATCTCATCACGCTGATGCATATAAAACCTATTATCGCGACTATTATCACAAGTATCACTACGAGGATTATGATCTTGGTCCTGATCTCATTCTGCATCTCGACATTTTTATATTCACCGTATGCTTCTACTATGTCCTGAAAATCACCTATGATCTCACGCGCGGCAAGGAAGGCAGGATACTGATCCTCATAGGCTCCCGAATGATCATGGGGGTTATATGACTCTTCCCATGCTTTTACAAGGGTAGTGGCTTCGGCAAGAAGATTGGCACAGGAATCCGTCTGTCCGGACATCCTGAATTCATTATTAAGATAAGGATCTGCCGCAAAACTTTTCTGGAGGCTTGCAAGGCCTTCATACACCTGATCCTTATTGCCGTCATAATCCTCAAGGTTTCCGTCGATATCAGCGGTCCAGCCCTTCATCTCCATGAGATAAGCCCTGTCTCCTCCGAGCTGGGATTGATAGAAATCCCTGTCTGTAGCAAGCACGGTGTCGATCATGCCGTTCAGCTCTTCAAAATAAACCTGTTTGGCCTCGTTCAGGGTAGCTATCTCACTGACGCCAGAATAGATTGCCAGTGCTATCGCAAGGATAGCAAGAGGAAGTGTCATGATCCCCAGTTTCACCAAAATACTCTGTTTCTTTAACATTGTCTTTATACCTCTCCTTTTTAAAACTGTTGCTTATATCTTAAAGAAGTCCAGATCTTCTTCCAGTTTCTTTGCAAGGTCGTTCAGGTTACCCGCCGACTCTGACAATACATTGACAGTTGCATTAAGCTCCTGCATAGACGCTGAAGTTTCCTGCGTGGATGCAGCGTTCTCTTCCGATATCGCGGAAAGGGAATCCATTGCGTCTACTATTATTGTCTTGCTTGCCGCCGATTCCTGTGAAAGGCCGGATATGGTAGTCACTCCGTCCACTGTGGTGCCTACTCCGTCTATAAGCTCATTTATGCGGCCCACAGTATTCTGAAGCACGTTATTCACATTACTTGTTATGACTGTAACTTCCTCGGTCTTTGCAATGGCATTCTTTGACTGCTCTAGAAGCTTTGACATCTCGGATCTTATCTCCTCTGCAGTCTGTGCAGATTCTGTAGCAAGTTTTCCTATCTCCTCCGCGACCACGGCAAATCCTCTTCCGGCTTCTCCGGCGCGCGCTGCCTCTATGGAAGCATTCAGCGCGAGAAGATTAGTCTGTGATGCTATGCTTGTAATGCCGTCAACCCTCTGATTTACACCCTCAACCGCAGCATTTGTCGCATTCATGCCATCAGAGATCTCTATCATCGCACTGTTCATGGCGTCCATATTGGATGAAAGCTCCTTCAAGGCATCAGCTGATGAATTGCTGGAATCGCTCATGGATGTAGCCGTCGAAGCAAGCCCTTCTGCGTTATTGGCAACATTCTGTATCGCATCGGAAAGCGTCCCTATATTCTCTGTAGCCTTCTGTATTGTATCCGCCTGCTCAGTGGCTCCCTTTGCAACTTCCTGTACAGCCTCAGATACATCATCCGTTGTCTGGCTTATCTGCTCTGCTGTTTCCGCAAGGGACTGTGATGATTCGCTGAGATTTCTCATAACATCCTTGAGGTCAGACACGACTCCCTTCACATGATCCAGCACGCTGTTCGTGTTCTGTACGATATTTCCGAATTCGTCCTTCCGTCCATCATAGCCCTTTATTTCATGGAATTCGCCGTCCGCAAACTTCTCCAACGCACCGTTTATGGCGGTTATAGGCTTAACAAAGGAATTTGCGATGAAAAGAACGAGGACTACAGATAATGCCAGGAGAATGATACCTACTATAGCGATCACCAGCGCACTCTGTCTAGCATGCGCAGTCACATCATCCTTATGCTGAGCGGCCACAACCGTCCACTCGGTATGCGGCTCCTTTACATATGCCATCATCCCGACATATCCTCTGCCGGTATCCGCCTCATATGTACCCTCATCTTTACCCTGTGTCATGAAGGCTGACGTAGCGAAATTCTGCTCTTTATCTGCATCTATTGAATATTCTGCATGAGCCATCAGATCTCCGTCCCTGTCAACGATAAATGCCTCATAACCCTTATCTGCAAGAAAATCATGAAAAGCTTCGAGATTATAGTTCCTCTGCACGGTACCTATAATGCTTCCGTCATCACCGTATACCGGCACGATTATGGAAGTTATCCTGGAACCGGTTGATTTGCTGACTATCAGATCGGATGCATAAGTCTTGCCGGAAATACCCTGCTGGAAATACTCCCTGTCTGCAACATCCACACAGTCACCTACCGAACGTACACGCTGCATTCCGTCTTTTCCTGCTATAGCTATTGCATTACCGTCAGCAAAATAATCATCAACCTCCTTTAAGTAAGCAAGTATAACGTCATCAGAAGGGGCATTCTCATTGCCCTCAAGATAAGCCACTATTGCAGGTGATTTGGCTATACCCTGTATGGCCGCCACATTCTGGTCTAGGATTCCCGAAAACTCGGCCTCGATCTCCTTACACATCAGAAGGTTCGTATCTTCCGCATCCTCTATCGCCTTGTTCATGATCGACCTGTAGCTTATTATAAGCAGTACCACTCCCAATACCACAAGAGGCACCAGCGCCATGATCAACAGCTGTACTTTAACTTTAAATCTGGACATAAACACCACTCTCCTTTTTTTTATGCCGGAAAGAAACCGACAGTCTTTATAAATTTTACCACCGTGAGTGTTTCAAGTAAAGCATAATACATGCCAAGGAAGCCAATAATGATAAAACTGAGATCAAAAGCCCCGTCCCAAAATATGGGATGTGATAAGTAAGGCTGATATGATGGATTCCCGGAGGAATCGTAAGCTTTATGAAAAGACCGTAAAAACTGCCGGGTTCAAGCTTTTTGTTTCCGTCAAGCCATATTTCCCAGTCTGCCGATATGGGCATCGCAAGAAGCAGCTCCCTCCCCTCAGTGATTTCGGCCACTCCTTCTATATGATCTTCTGAAAAATCCGTTATAGTAAGGGTTTCTTTCATAAGATCATCTGTAAGGGACTGCATGTTTCCGACATCAAGCCTGTAGAGTGAAATATGCATTTTTTCGTCATTATCTGCCTTAAGGGTTACCTTGCAGCCTTTATCCAGTCTTCCCAGATCCATTATGCTGTCATACTTCATATCATCAAATTCACCATATGGATCCTCGGAAAAATCCGTATATTCTTTTACTTCCGTGACATCCGCTCCCGTCCAGGCATAATAGTGCCCTTCTTCCGGTATCACGATCTCTGTCTCTCCGCTTCTGTCATAAACATTTTCCCTGTCGATCCATTTGAATACCTCTTTTCCTCCGAGCTTTAGCGCGATCATATTCTGAAGATCTATCGGGTCAAAAGCATCATCTTCACTCCCTTCAAAGTCATAGGTTCCTGAAGGGATTGTATATCCAAAGGGAAACGAATAAAGGTTTTTATACAGATAATCCTCGTCTTTTTCATCCGTGAATTCCGCAATGTCAAAATCCGTCTGATTATTTCTGTAATCATTTGTCAGCACATAGTTGATCCCCATCAAGGCCGATGTCAACGGCGTAAGTCCTTCTCCCATATAGTGGACTCTTGAAGCCTTCAAGCCGGCTTTCTTATAGAATGAGATTATGTCTTTATCTATAGTGGAAGAAAAATATGACACATCATGATATCCCACAAGAGAGGAATAATTCCGTATATTTTCATCGGCAGTATCAAATCTCGTAAAATAACCCTGATTAAGTGTATTCAGCGCGCAGGCTTTTTCCGACAGATATCCGTATGATGAGACATGCCTGAAATATGACTCCCTTGATACATCCCGCAGCGAGGTCATATTGAAATTAAAAAGAATTTCAAATATCCAGATCACTACTGCCAGATACAGCCACCATCTTTTGAATCTTTCTTTTTTTATAATACAGATCAATGCAGACACAAGATAGACGATGACGAAAGAAGCGCTGAGGATCCATGTATATGCATCCGTATGTTCTTCATTCCGGCAGAAAGCAAAACAAACGATAAAAAAAAGCTCCGGTAAAAGAGATGCCGCAAACAGCCTGACCTTACCAACATCTTCAATCCCCATGACTCCCATGCCGGCACAGCAGACAGAAACTATAACAAATAAAAATGCCTGCCTTGCAGGAATAGAATCCGGATAGTTCATACCGTGCCAGACAAACTCAAGCACATTTGTATTAAAAGAGAAATAAAAGAACGCCAGAAGAAATCCCCTTGTGATCCTGTATTTCAAAGATATCCTTTTATTCAGGAAGAAGACAGGAACCAGCATAAGCACAACGAGCGATGTATAGAGCGCAGGTTCATGCCCCAGTCCTGTCTCAACATCTACGCACATCAAAGACCTGAGCATAAGTTCGGGGACGGAAAGATAGAACTCTACAGTCTCAGGAAAAGACTTCCCGACAAAGGATGTACCTCTTATTGCAGAATATTCGGGCAAAAGCAGAACGGCAGAAATACCACCGGCAAGCAATGTGAAGATCACGGAAATAAAAGCCGCTTTGACACCTGACAGGATATCCCTTATCTCTTCCACGCAAAGTATCAGGAAATAAAGCACAAGAAAAATACCCTCCACCATTGCAATGTAGTAATTTGTCCATATGGTAAATGCGTAGGAGATAAGATAAAGGATAAATCCCTCCCCTTTGACCATCTTCTCAAAACCCATGAGAACCAGCGGAGCAAGGGCTATCCCCCACATCCACATTACATTCCAGTCATAAGAAGCTATATATCCGGAAAAACCGTAGCACAAGGATAAAAGAACCGATATCAGGGCATCAATCCCCGGCGATCTGTATCTTAAGTATCGGCACATAAAGGATGAGGCCAGTGAAATCTTAAGATATGTGATGACAGTTAAAAATTCCAGCACACAGTTTTCCGGAACAAAAACGCTCAGGAAATTCAGCGGGTCCGAAAGATAATATACATACATTGCATAAAAAGAAGATCCAAGTCCCAGATCAAAGCTGTATTTCAGGCTTTCGCCGTTTATCAGCCTTCTTCTCAGCTCACACAGGAACGGTAGATACTGATGATACAGATCCTTTCGTAAAAATGTTGCTTTCCCGAACGGAAATATTCCCTGAATGATACTGTAAAAAAGAA